>JAEIGA010016759.1_pt1 | contig 11142 bp, 4 predicted proteins | sample 9270691 | NCBI WGS metagenome assembly JAEIGA01 (sample SAMN17057246, study PRJNA624740) | gut metagenome | biome: biome; isolation source: fecal sample | host: Bos grunniens | place: China: Xizang | collected 2019 | reverse complement strand
GGATATGACGGACAGAAACAGGACATCCCCATTTGCCTTTACCGGAAACAAATTCGAGTTCCGTTCCCTGGGATCGGCCAACAGTATCGCCTGCTGCAATATCATGCTCAATGCAGCGGTAGCGGAAAGCCTGAGACAGTACGCTGACAGGCTGGAAGGTGCTGAAGACTTTGAGACATCCCTCCATGACCTGATCAAGGAAGTGATCGAGAAGCATGAAAGGATCCTCTTTAACGGAAACGGATACGGGGAGGAGTGGGTAATAGAAGCCACCGAAGTCCGCGGCCTTTCCAACCTCAAAACAACACCGGATGCCATGCCGCATCTTCTGGATAAGAAAAATATGGACATGCTCCTGAGCCATAAGGTATTTACCGAATCCGAGCTCCATTCCAGATGTGAGATCATGCTGGAGAATTACTGCAAGAGTGTAAATATCGAAGGACAGACCATGGTGGATATGGTGAGAAAGAATTATCTTCCCGCCATAGAAGATTACCTTTACAATCTGGCCAAAACCACATCGATGATGCAGTCAGTCAGTGACCGGGTGAAATGCAACTATGAGATTTCCACCATGGAAAGGCTTTCCGAGCTGACGGATTATATCCTGGAAAGAGTGAAGGATCTTGAAAAAGCCCTGGAAGATCTGAAAGGATATGAGGACGTCCTGTCCACATCACAGGCAATCCGGGATGACGTACTTCCGAAGATGGAACATCTGAGAAAACATGTGGACGAGGCGGAGATGCTCGCCAGCGAAGACTGCTGGCCGTTCCCGAGCTACGGGAAGCTGCTGTTTTCCGTTTATTGACAGGTGTTTATCTTCATCTGATATAACAGACGGAGGGAGGAGAACGATTTGGCAGCATTTGATCGTGTGAGATCAGGGATACCTGATATGGATAAAGCACTGGACAATATCAGACTGGGCGACAATGTGGTATGGAGAGTCTCCTCACTGGAAGAGTTTAAACTCTTTATGGAGCCCTATGTCGATCAGGCGGTAAAGGACAAAAGAAACATTATCTATTTCCGTTTTGCCAGTCATGAAGCCCTGGTGGAAGACCGCCCGGAGGTGAAGACCTGCCATATTCCTCTTTCACACCGTTTTGAGACATTTACCGTAGAGATCCACAACATTATAGAGAGGGAAGGAAAGGATGCATTTTATGTCTTTGACTGTCTTTCCGAACTGCAGACCGCCTGGGCGACAGACCTGATGATGGGTAATTTTTTCCGGGTGACCTGCCCTTTCCTCTTTATTCTTGATACGGTAGCCTTCTTTCCGATCATACGCGGTAAACATTCATTTCATGCCATAAACAAGATTTTAAATACCACCCAGCTTTTTCTCGATGTCTATTCCGACCGGGGAGTCACCTACGTCCGTCCGGCCAAGGTCTGGCAGAGGGATTCGGAAACCATGTTTCTGCCCCACATCTACAACAGGGAGAACGGGACTTTCCGCCCCATCCTGGACGGGGTACACTCCAGTCGATTCTATCAGATGCTGGGAAGATTTCAGAGACCGGGGGAGGAGCAGTATATCGACTCCTGGGACCGCTTTTTCAATACGGCCCGGATCATGTATGAAAACCGGATGGATCTTAAAGATGTCTGCAGTACCATGTGCAATATCATGATGAGCCGGGATGAGAAAATGAGGGAGATGGTACTCCGGCATTTTGAACCCGAGGACTATTTTCTCGTCCGCAGTCATATGATCGGAACAGGACTGATCGGAGGTAAAGCCTGCGGCATGCTCCTGTCCAGGGCGATCATACGCAATCTTGCCCCCCGGATCAGTGAGATCCTGGAACCTCATGATTCCTTCTTCATCGGTTCCGACGTCTATTATACTTACATCGTGGACAACGGTTTCTGGGATCTTCGTATCCGGCAGAGGACCCGGGAGGGATATTTCAGCCTGGCCGAAGAATTCGCCGACCGCCTGAAGACGGGGGTTTTCTCGGAGGATATGAAGGACCGGTTTACCAACATCCTGGAGTATTATGGCCAGGACCCCTATATCGTACGGTCCAGCAGTATACTGGAAGACGGCTTCGGCAATGCCTTCGCAGGAAAATACGAATCGGTATTCTGTGCCAACCGGGGAACGATGGAAGAGAGGCTGGAGGAGTTCGAAGAAGCCATCCGTATTGTCTATGCCAGCAGTATGGGTCTGTCAGCCCTGGATTACCGCAGAAGGCGTGGACTGGACGAGAGGGATGAGCAGATGGCCCTGCTGGTCCAGAGGGTATCCGGATCCTACTACGGATCCTTCTATATGCCCTGTGCGGCAGGGGTCGGCTATTCCTTCAGCCCCTATGTCTTTCTGTCCAGTATGGATCCCGGAGCAGGCATGCTGAGACTGGTGATGGGGATGGGGACATCTGCGGTAGACCGCACGGAAGGATCCTATCCAAGGCTGGTATCCCTCGACAATCCTACATCCACCACATTTACCTCGGCCCGTGAGAAGCACCAGTTCTCCCAGAGAAAGGTGGAAGCCATGGATGTGAGCGTACACAGGCTGACCCAGATAGAACTTAAGGAGATCATGCCCAAGCTTCCTCAATACCTGGCCAGGATCCTGCTGGAACACGATTACGAAGCGGAGAGGATGTTCCTGGACAGGGGAACGGTACGAGACATACGGTTTATCTCCTGTGAAGGGATCGTGAAAGACAGGGAACTGATGGAACAGATGAGAACAATACTGGAGACCCTTCAGTCAGAGTATCAGCAGCCTGTGGATATTGAATATACCATCAACCTGTCTGAGGAAGGGGAGCACTCCATCAACCTTCTCCAGTGCAGGCCTCTCCAGGTTTTCAGGGATGAGGGGATCGTGCAGATCCCGGAAGGACTGCCGGATTCCATGATCATCCTGGAGAACCACGGATCTTCCATGGGCTTGTCCAGAAAGACTGCCATCGACCGTATCGTGCTGGTGGACCCGGTCTCCTATTACAACATGCCTTACGTGGACAAACCGAAGATCGCCGGCCTGATCCGAAAGATCAACTGGAGATACAGAGGCAGCGGAAAGCATATGATACTGATCGTGCCGGGCAGGATAGGGACCTCTTCACCGGAGTTGGGCGTGCCGACCACATTTGCGGATATCAGCGAATTTGAAGTGATCTGTGAGGTGGAAGAAAAAAAGGCAGGATACAACCCTGAATTATCCTACGGGAGCCATATTTTTCAGGATCTGGTGGAGGCAGAGATCCTCTATACGGCCATATTTTCGGACAGCAGAACCAGGGTATTCGATGTGGATAAACTGAAGGGTTATCCGGAAATCTCCCATGAACTCTTTACCGATACAGACGATATATCAGCAAAAGGGATCATAAAGGTTTATGATACAGAAGAAGGAGGATGCATGCTCTACCATGATCTTGAACAGGAACATCTTGTCCTGACCATGGGTTCATGATTAACTGAAAAAACTTGACACATTTGCTGTCCGAACGTATAATTATTAATGATATCAATGGCGATATCGTTTTAATCTTGTTAAGCTTTTTTGTTTCGGAGGCAATGGCGTCTCGGGTTTATCCCGGGGCGCCTTTTTTCATTTATCCGCATGGCAGTAACTCATCCGGGAGGATATTTTATGAAAGAATTATTTACTCGTATCAGCAAAGAGGGATTATACCGGCCCTCTTTTGAACATGATAACTGTGGGATCGGAGCTATTATAGATATAGAGGGACGGCCCAGCCATAAACTTGTGAGCGATGCCCTTTCCATCGTCGAGAATCTGGCCCACCGGGCCGGCAAGGACGCGGAAGGGAAGACGGGGGACGGTGTCGGGATCCTGACCCAGATTCCCCACAGCTTCTTTGTCAGAACGATGGGGGAACAGGGGATCCGGCTTCCGGGATTGCGGGAATACGGGGTCGGTATGTTTTTCTTCCCTCAGAATGAACTGGACAGAAGGCTGGCGAAATCCATGTTTGAGATCATCGTCCGCAAGAACGGACTGAAGATCCTGGGCTGGCGAAAGGTGGAATCCAACCCTGACATCCTGGGAAGCAAGGCCAGGGAATGTATGCCGTCCATCTGGCAGGTCTTTATCGGCAGACCTCCCAAGATCAGGGAGGATATCGATTTTGACCGTAAACTGTATATCGTGAGAAGAGAGTTTGAACAAAGCAATGTGGACACCTATGTTCCTTCTCTGTCCTGCAGGACCATCGTCTACAAGGGGATGTTCCTGGTGGGGCAGCTCAGGTCTTTCTTCTGTGATCTTGAGGCTCCGGATTTTGAATCCTCCATTGCCGTGGTCCATTCCCGTTTTTCCACCAACACCACACCCAGCTGGAACAGGGCCCACCCCAACCGTTTTATCGTGCATAACGGGGAGATCAATACCATAAAGGGGAATGCGGACAAGATGCTCGCCAGGGAAGAGACCATGCACACCTCACTTTTCTCCGACGATGATATGACAAAGGTCCTTCCGGTGATTTCCCAGAGCGGTTCTGATTCCGCCATGCTGGACAACACCCTTGAGTTTCTGGTGATGAGTGGTATGGACCTGCCTCTGGCCGCCACGATCCTCATCCCGGAACCATGGGCCCACAATGAGACCCTCTCCCGGGAGGAAAGGGATTTCTACCAGTATTATGCCACCATGATGGAACCCTGGGACGGTCCTGCCTCCATCGTATTTTCAGACGGGGATGTGATGGGAGCCATTCTGGACCGCAACGGTCTGCGCCCCTCCAGATATTATGTGATGGATGACGGCAGGCTGATCCTTTCCTCCGAAGTCGGTGTACTTGAACTGCCGGAAGACCACGTGGTGAAAAAGGAGAGGATTCATCCCGGGAAGATCCTGCTGGTTGACACAAAACAGAAAAGAATCATTCACGATGATGAGATAAAAGAGAAGTATGCCCTTGGCAAACCTTACGGTGAATGGCTTGACAGTCAGCTTCTGATGCTTTCTTCCCTTCATGTTCCCAACAGGAAGGTGAAAAAATATAAACCGGATGAGCTTGCCAGGCTGCAGAAAGCCTTCGGCTATACCTGGGAGAACTATCATGACAGCATACTTTCCATGTCACTGACCGGGACTGAGGCCATCGGTTCCATGGGGGTGGATACACCCATCGCGTCCCTGTCCGGTGAATACCAGCCTCTGTTCTACTATTTTAAACAACTGTTCGCTCAGGTCACGAACCCGCCCATCGATGCCGGAAGGGAGGAGATCGTCACTTCCAGGACAGTATATGTGGGCAAAAACGGAAATCTCCTGGAGGAAAAACCGGAGAACTGCCAGGTCCTGAAGATTGACAGTCCCATTCTGACGGATCTGGAATTACTGAAGATCGAAAATATGAAAGAGGAAGGATTCAAGGTCTCCAAAGTATCCACCCTTTTCTACAAATCAACCCCCATGAGGAGGGTACTGAACCACCTGTTTGTTGAGGTGGATAAAGCATACAAAGAAGGAGCAAACATTCTGATCCTTTCCGACAGGGGAGTGGACGAGAACCATGTTCCCATCCCGTCCCTTCTCGCTGTCGCCGCGGTACATAAGCATCTGGTGGATACCAGAAAATGTACGGCCATGTCCCTGATCGTCGAATCCGGGGAGCCGAGGGAAGTCCATCATTTTGCCACCCTTCTGGGCTATGGAGCTTCGGCGGTGAACCCGTATCTGGCCCATGCCACCATAGGCCGGCTCGTGGAGGAGGATCTTCTGGACAAAGATTACTATGCCGCCGTGGAAGATTATGACAGGGCCATCCTTTTCGGGATCGTGAAGATCGCCTCCAAGATGGGCATCTCCACCATCCAGTCTTACCAGGGCAGCAAGATCTTTGAAGCCATCGGTATCTCGGAAGAGGTGATCCGTGATTATTTTACCGGAACAGTCAGCCGGGTGGGAGGTATCGGCCTGGAGGATATCGGAAGAGCGGTGGACAAACAGCACAGCAGAGCATTTGATCCCCTGGGTCTTAGCGTGAATCTGGAACTGTCCGCTTCCGGAAGACATAAGGAGCGGAGTCAGGGGGAAAAGCACAGATATAACCCGGGGACCATCCACCTGCTGCAGCTTTCCACAAGGGAAGGAGACTATGATAAGTTCAAAGAATACACAAAGATGGTGGACAGTGAAGAGACCGGATATCTGAGAAGCCTGATCGATTTTGTGTGGCCGGAAGAAGGGATAGCCCTGGACCAGGTAGAACCGGAAGAATCCATTGTGCGAAGATTTAAAACCGGTGCCATGTCCTACGGTTCCATCTCTGAGGAAGCCCATGAAACCCTGGCCATTGCCATGAATCATCTCCATGGAAAAAGCAACAGCGGAGAGGGCGGAGAGAGTGAGGAACGTATAAGGTCGGCGGGAACGGAGGATGACAGAAGTTCGGCCATCAAACAGGTTGCCAGCGGCAGGTTCGGTGTGACCAGCCGGTACCTGGTGAGTGCCAGGGAGATCCAGATAAAGATGGCCCAGGGGGCTAAACCTGGTGAGGGCGGCCACCTGCCCGGTAAAAAAGTCTATCCCTGGATCGCCAGGACAAGACATTCCACTCCGGGTGTCAGCCTGATCTCACCACCGCCCCACCATGATATTTATTCCATAGAGGATCTGGCACAGCTTATCTATGATCTGAAATGTGCCAATAAGGATGCCAGGATCTCCGTGAAGCTGGTGTCGGAAGCCGGGGTGGGAACCGTGGCGGCCGGCGTCGCCAAGGCCGGGGCGGCTGTAGTCCTGGTATCGGGGTACGACGGAGGAACCGGGGCAGCTCCCTTGTCCTCCATCCATAATGCGGGACTGCCCTGGGAACTGGGTCTGGCGGAAACCCATCAGACCCTGCTCGCCAACGGTCTGCGCAACCGTGTCATCATTGAGACGGACGGGAAGCTGATGAGCGGGAGAGACGTGGCGATCGCCGCCATGCTGGGCGCAGAAGAATTCGGATTTGCCACGGCACCTCTCATCACCCTGGGATGTGTGATGATGAGACAGTGTCAGTCGGATTCCTGCCCTATGGGTGTAGCCACCCAGAATCCGGAACTGAGGAAACGTTTTGCCGGGAAACCGGAATATGTGGAGAATTTTATGCTCTTCATCGCCAGGGAGCTCAGGGAGATCATGAGCCGGCTTGGGATACGGACAGTCGAGGAACTGGTGGGAAGAAGTGACCTGCTTACCATGAAGAAAGGACTCTCCGAAAAGCAGAAGAAGATCGATCTCTCCGGAATCCTGCTTCATGTGGACAGCGGACACATTTCCCATGATGAAAAGTATCTGTATGATTTCAACCTGAAAGACACCAAGGACGAGAGCTTTCTTCTGAAATCAAAAGCCGTCAGAAGAGCCCTGGATACCGGAAAACGGACGGAGATAAAAGTGCATCTCAACAGTGTGGACCGGACATTCGGCACCCTGCTGGGAGCAGAGATAACCAGAAGGTATCCGGAAGGTCTCCCGGAGGATACCATTGTGGTAAGATGCAGCGGCTCCGGAGGACAGAGTTTAGGGGCCTTTATTCCCAGAGGGCTCTGTCTGAACCTGTCCGGTGACAGTAATGACTATCTTGGCAAGGGCCTGTCCGGCGGAAAACTGATCGTGTCCGCCCCTCCGGAGGCCAGATATGATCCGGGGGAGAATATCATCATCGGAAATGTTGCCCTGTACGGAGCAACTTCGGGCAAGGTGTATATCGCCGGTATGGCCGGTGAACGGTTTGCCATACGTAATTCCGGTGCTGTCGCCGTGGTGGAAGGAGTCGGGGAACATGGATGTGAATATATGACGGGAGGAACAGTTGTCGTTCTGGGACCCACCGGCAAGAATTTTGCCGCGGGGATGAGCGGTGGTGTAGCCTATGTACTTGATGAGAACAACACCCTCTATAAGAACCTGAACAAACAGCTGGTGAAAATGGAGAAAGTGGAACATAAGGAGGATCTTGATGAGCTGAGAAGAATCATTTCCGACCATGTAGAGGCTACCGGTTCAAAGAAAGGTAAGAAGATCCTGTCCGATTTCCATGCCTATGTCCCCCGGTTCAAAAAGATCATTCCGACCGATTATAAAGAGATCCTGAGGCTGATCGCCAAGGAGATCGAGGCCGGAGCCGATTCTGACAAGGCTAAGATCGAAGCCTTCAAGGCATTTACGGGAGGTGAGCATTGATGGGAAAAACATTTGGCTTTTTGGAATATGACAGAATGGACGGGCATGTGAGAAGTGAAGAAGAGCGCCTGGCGGATTTTCGCGAGTTCCACGAAAGCCTCGAGCTTCCTCAACAGCAGGAACAGGCTGCCAGATGTATGGACTGCGGAATCCCCTTCTGCCAGGCCGGGGTGAGCATCTCCGGGATGATCTCCGGATGCCCTCTTAACAATCTTGTGCCGGAGATCAACGAGCTGGTTTACCGGGGAAAAATGGCCGAAGCCTACCGAAGGCTCTCCATGACGCATAGTTTTCCCGAATTCACCAGCCGCGTCTGCCCGGCCCTCTGTGAGGCTGCATGTACCTGCGGCCTGCACGGAGAACCGGTGGCTACAAAAGAAAATGAAAAGGCTGTTATCGAATATGCATATGAGCATGGGCTGGTCAGGGAGGAAAAACCCCCTGTCAGGACCGGAAAGAAAGTGGCCGTGATCGGCAGCGGTCCTTCAGGTCTTGCGGCAGCTCAGCTGTTAAACAGAAGGGGACACCTGGTGACGGTCTATGAAAGAAGAGACCGTCCCGGAGGACTGCTCCGTTACGGTATTCCCAACATGAAGCTGGACAAATCACGGATCGCCAGCAGAGTCAGGCTGATGGTGGAGGCCGGGATCAGGTTTGTCCTGAATACGGATGTGGGGAAGGATCTGCACGCTTCGGAGCTGACCGGAGAGTATGACAGGGTGATCCTGGCCTGCGGGGCATCTGCTCCCAGGGACATCCGGGCTGAGGGAAGAGACGCCCAGGGCATATTTTTTGCGGTGGACTTCCTGTCCGGGGTCACCCGGAGACTGCTTGACAGCGGGTTTGAGGATATCCCCTATGATCTTGCAAAGGATAAAGATGTGATCGTCATCGGGGGAGGAGATACGGGGACTGACTGTGTGGGAACCTGTATCCGTCTCGGTGCAAGGAGCGTGACCCAGCTTGAGATGATGCCCGAACCTGCGGGTGCAAGGCTTCCTTCCAATCCGTGGCCCGAATGGCCCAAGATCCTCAAAGTGGATTATGGTCAGGAGGAGGCCATATGGAAATTCGGTCATGACCCCAGGATCTATCAGACCACGGTGAAGGAGTTCGTCAAAGACGAGAAAGGAAACCTGAAGGAAGTCGTCCTCATCAGTCTGACCCCTGTCAGGGACAAAAAAACAGGAAGGATCATGATGAACCCTGTCGAGGGTTCGGAAAAGAGATGTCCCGCCCAGCTGGTACTCATCGCGGCCGGTTTTCTCGGCAGTGAAAAGTATGTTACCGATGACTTCGACGTGGAGAGAGACGGGAGGACCAATGTGAAGACAGAGCCGGGATCCTGTGCCACCTCCCGGGACAGGATATTCGTGGCCGGAGACATGCATATGGGTCAGTCCCTTGTGGTCAGGGCCATCGCGGAAGGACGGGCCGCAGCCCGGGAAGTGGACGAAGACCTTATGGGATACACCAATCTGTAGGAATGCAGGAAAAGATAAAACAGGGAGAACAGTATGGTAAAAATCAATCAGAATTACATGAAGCTTCCGGGGAGCTATCTCTTCTCCACCATCGGGAGAAAGGTCAGGGAATATGAGGAAAAGAATCCGGATGTAAAGATAATCAGACTTGGGATCGGAGATGTGACTCTACCCATCGTACCTTCTGTCATCGATGCCCTCCACATGGCTGTGGATGAGATGGGCAGGAAAGAAACCTTCAGGGGATATGCTCCGGACCTGGGCTATGAGTTCCTTCGGGAAAAGATCGCGGAATATGATTACAGGGCAAGGGGATGTCAGATCTCCGCTGACGAGATCTTTATCTCGGACGGGGCCAAATGTGACTGCGGAAATATTCAGGAGATCTTCAGTACAGACAGCCGGATCGCCGTCTGTGATCCGGTTTATCCCGTCTATGTGGACTCAAATGTCATGGCGGGAAGGACAGGGATGTATGATCCCGGACAGCAAAGATTCGAGAGAGTGATCTATATGACTTGTATCGGGGAGACAGGTTTTCTGCCGGAGATCCCCGGGGAAGTACCTGACCTGATCTACCTGTGTTTTCCCAATAATCCCACCGGGGCGGTCATGAAAAAGGACCGGCTTCAGGAATGGGTGGATTATGCGAACCGTCACGGCTCGGTCATCCTCTACGATGCCGCATATGAGTCATTTATCTCGGATGAGGATATCCCCCATAGCATTTATGAATGTGACGGAGCCAGAAGCTGCGCTATCGAGTTCAGGTCTTTCTCCAAAACTGCCGGTTTTACCGGGCTCAGACTGGGATTTACCGTGATCCCCCGGGAACTGAAGGCGGAGGGAGTATCCCTTTGGGATCTGTGGGCAAGACGTCATGGCACAAAATATAACGGGGCCCCCTATATCATACAAAGAGCAGGGGAAGCCGTTTATTCCGAAGAGGGAAGAAAGCAGATCAGAAAGCAGGTTTCCTGGTATATGGATAATGCGAAGATCATATCGGAAGGATTGAAAAGAGCAGGATATGAGGTTTCAGGCGGAGTAAACGCCCCCTATATCTGGATGAAGACGCCCGGCAGCATGACAAGCTGGGAATTCTTTGATTATCTTCTTGAGGACATCCATGTGGTGGGGACTCCGGGTTCCGGTTTCGGCCCTCACGGAGAAGGATATTTCAGACTGACTGCGTTCGGAAGCAGGGAAGATACCATAGAAGCGATGGAAAGGATCGGGAAATGATCATGGAAAAGATACTTATCCTTGATTTTGGCGGACAATACAACCAGCTGATCGCCCGCAAAGTAAGGGAACAGCATGTATACGCGGAGATCAGGTCATACAACAGGATCTCTCTCCGGGATGTGCGCTCAGCCGGTTACAAAGGGATCATATTCACAGGAGGGCCCAACAGTGTGTATGAAGAAAGCTCTCCTCATTATGATCCGGCGATCCTTGAGGCGGGCATACCCCTCC
>JAEIGA010016758.1_pt1 | contig 11143 bp, 14 predicted proteins | sample 9270691 | NCBI WGS metagenome assembly JAEIGA01 (sample SAMN17057246, study PRJNA624740) | gut metagenome | biome: biome; isolation source: fecal sample | host: Bos grunniens | place: China: Xizang | collected 2019 | reverse complement strand
GGTATTGATCGGCGTTTCCGCAACGGCCTTGGAAGAATCCTCAACGGCGCTCCGCTGCTCATCGATGCCCGCAGCCAGGCCCTCGGTGATTTTCGCGCCCAGGATGATCCATTGGAAGGGATCCATGTTATCATGCAGCTCTGAGGAAATTTCCGGCATCAGTTTCAGAATTTCGTCCCCGAATTGATTCCAGGCTGCGGATATCTTATCCACATCCTCGCTATCCGTGGCTGTGGCAAAAACGGCAAATAAATCCTGCAGGCGGCTCCGCTTTCCATCGATTTCATCCATCAATTCGCTGGCGCGCTCCATAGATTCATTAAAGCCGCCGAAAGTATCCTCGGTGTATTTGTTATTGATGGCCTTGCTCATCTCCGTAACGCCCACAGCCCAGGCCGCACCCACGCCCAGATTGGCAAGCCCCACGCCCAGCAGGCCGGTTCCCGTCTTGGCGAGGGGGTTAGTGAAGCCGTCCGCCTTCGGCGCCGCTGCCTGGGCGGCGGTCTGTGCGGCGGTATCGGCTGCCTTTTTTCCGAAAAGGGCCGTTAATTTGTTGAGGGGCGTATGCTGCAAAAGCTGAAGGAACATCAGCACATCACCGCCGATCTTTAAAGAGCCATAGGCAGCTGCCATACCTAAAATGATATTCTTAACGGTTTCTCCGTTATCAGCCACCCAATTTAGGGCATCGGTGAAACCTTTCACCGCGTCTTTCGCGGTGTTCACAATGGATTCAAAGGTGCCCTGGCCGTTATCGTCCCCCAGGAAGGAATGGATCACGCCGGAAAGGGCATCGTTTAATCCCTGCAAAGCTTTCTGGCCCTCTTCACTCTGCACGAATTCGTCCAGGGCTGAAACGGCGGTTTTCAGCCCTTCCGCCACCTCCTTGAAGGTTGGCGCCAGGGCTGCCAGGGTATCCAGCTTCAGCTTGTTAAAGGATGCTTCCAGATCATTGCGGGCATCGTCAAAATCGGCCAGGGCTTTCACGTTTTCTTCGCTTACAACGGCGGTTTTCCGCCCTTCTTCGGCCAGCTCCCGGTAAGCCTTGCTTCCGGCTTCGATGAGTGGGGCGAGATCCTTCCAGCTTTTCCCCAAAAGTTTCTGGGCGTAAATGCTGCGCTGGGTAGGATCCTGCACCTGGCCCAAGGCGTCAATGATTTCCCAGAAAACCGTGGTTGCGTCCCGAACATTATGGCTTGCGTCCCGGGTGCGAATGGATAATTGATTAAAGGTTTTGGCAATTTCTTCATTCGATGAGCCCAGATCGCTTTCCAGGCGGGTGATGGTGGAAGTGATGGAGGAAACTTCGGTATCGATAAACATGCTGGCATATTTCCAGGATTGATAGGTTTCCACATCGATTCCGGCATTGGTCGCGGCGGTCATCATATCGTCCGCCCATTTCCCGGCGTCGGCTTCCGCGTCCCAGATGCCCTTGGCCACCTTCGCCGCAGTTTTAATGATGGTTTCCAGCTTCTCTTTTACGTGGTCGATGGCTGCGATGGCGTTCTCACTCAGGTCTTTGGCGGTGTTATCCAGCTCCGTCTGCATATTGGTCAGGTCGGTTTTGGCGTTATTCAGCCTTTTCTGCCAATCCTGCATGGCTTTGTCGTTGGGTTTAACGCCGGAATCCGTGAGCTGCTTCACCGCTTTTTCCGCGGCGGCAACGGCCTTTTCCTGCTCTTTGATTTCTTCCTGCAGGATCCGCGCTTTCTCTGCGGCATAGGCCTGGGCGTCGCCGGTGGCTTCAAACTGGGCTTTGGCCAGCTTTTCTTCGCTGCTTAAAACCTTGATGGCGTCCGCGGCGTCTTTCATCGCCCGCTTATATTCGCCCTCGCCTTCCAGGCGGAACCTGGTTTTTATTTCCCTTGCGGGCATTCGCCTAAACCCCCTTTAATCGTAGCATCTTTCTTTTTTCCGCTTGATTCCGTGCTGCTCATCATCGTACAGCTGCCGGTAAATATATAAATCGCAGATAAGCCCCGGCGCCATACGCTGAAGGCCGGAAAAGGGAAGGCCCGCCGTGAGGGCAAAATGAATCAATCGCCTGGCGGTCAGCCTTCCTTGCTTTCTTTTTTTTTGAGTTCTTCCAGCACCACGTCCACTTCGCCCTCGTTTTCATCCTCCGCTTCCATGCGAAGGCCCTCGCTGAGGGCGTTTAATACGGCCACCTGGATCTGGGAAATCCGGATGGGGGACGGGCTTAAATGCTGGGCGAACCATTCCCGATTAACGGCCAGCTCCCGCCCGTCCAAAGCTTCCCCCTGCCGGGCCAGGGCGGTAATGATATCCAGCAGGCCCTTCGGGGATTTCACGTATTTCTGCAAATCATCCAGCCGGAAATCTTCTATTTTTTCTTCCAATTCTTCCATGGCGCCCAGGGTGAACGCCAGGGAAAAATGCTGTTTCCCGATTTTTACATCCGTTGTTTTCATGCTGCCCCCTTAAAAGATGAGGGGCAGGATCCCTTCTCCTGCCCCTTGTGCTTTTCTTCGCTTTTAAGTAATGTTAGCCTTGCCGTTCAGCCAGGCGCGCGCAGCGCCCTCCGTTTCAAAAATGGCTTTTTCGCGGAACGAAGCCACACCGGAATTATCGTTGTAGATACCCATGACCCGGCCGGTGATGGTGGGCGTTTGCCATTCGATGGTTTCGCCCTTGGTCTGGCTGTTTTCGGATTCCATGGAAAAGATCGCCTTGTGAATCCAGTTGGCCTGGAATTTCGTTTCGCCGTTCAGGCGGCGCACCCGGATATAGCCCACGCCCACATAGGGGGAAGGATCGCTGGTATCCTCGTAGGTGGTGGTTCCGCCGCTGCCGCCCGCGTTGGTTTTCAGGCCCAGCATGTACGCCTGAACCTCTTCGGTGAGATCATCCACGCCCATTTCCAGGCTCATGGCGGTAATGCCGTTGTCATCTTCCACCACCACATCATCGCCATATAGGGGATTATTGTTGCGGGTGATGGTAAGATTGCCGGTAATGGCATGGCCGATCACCTTACCGGCGTTATAGGTAGGAGCCGCGTTCGCGGGTTCGGTGGCAATGGTGGCCACCACAGGATAGCGCATACCAATAAATGCCATAGTTATTTACTCCTTTATACCTTCGTTGTTTTGGTAACGTTCGCCCCGGAAAGGGCGGACGCGATTTCGCTCACATCGGGGATCCTTCCGGTTTCAAGGTACTGGCCCCACATTTCTTCCAGCACTTCGGGGATTTCGATTTCCGCATACTGATCCGCATCGTCCACCCAGTAAAGCGCCGGGCGGCGGCGGGTGCCGTAATGCAGGATAAAGGCCTTTTCCGCGTTGCGAACGCCTTTCTTGTCTTTGCCCTGGGGGTAAATATCGATTCCGAGGGAATCGGAAAACTTGGTGGGCGTCTTTGGGAAACCGATGGATTGAAGCATGGATCCGGTATCGATCAGACCGTGCTCGGTGATGGATCGCTGCCAGCAGCGCTGGATGATCTGCGCGGCAGCCATCACCATGGCCTCGGCCACTTCGCCGGTATCCTGCTCCAGGCGGCGCATATCGTTCACCAAATCTTCCAGGCCGGATGTATCAAAGCGCGCCATGATCAATACCCCTCGCACTCGAAAACATGGTGGATATACCCATCCTCCTGCAGAAAATCCACCGTATGCCGAACGGCCACGCGCGGATCCGCGTCCAGGGTGGAAAAAAACGCCTGGGCAATTTCGTCGTTTTCCTGCCTTGTGAACCGGTGAACATAAAACGCCCAGGCCTCTTCGTGCACATCGTCAGCCATGAAAGGAAGGCGGCGCGATTCTTCCCAGAAGGAATAATCCTTGTTTTCCTCCATGCTGAAATAGTGCCGGATATCGGGATCGATGGACGCGAGCAGCGTCTGAATTTCCTCAAGCGTCACGGTTCCATCGCCTCCAGACTTAAATCCGAAATCAGCGTGGGGCCGTCATCGTCCTGGCCGTGAAAAGCGCGGTTGATGCGAAAAACCAATTCGGATTTTTTCACCTGGGAAAAGCGGCACACATCCCGAAGCACGCAAACATCGTTTTGCCTGATTTCCCGGTTCTGCATGATGCGGATGCGCGCGTCCGTGCGCAGCTCCTTGCGGCCTTCCGTGGGGCGGGCTGAGTTGGTTTCAAAGCTGGGTTCCCCATACCAGGATTGGTAAATCAAAATATAACCGGGGCGGGGCATGGCGCCCGCCTCGGCCGTATCCACCTTGCGAAATATGGAGCAGATCCCGCGATCAAGAATCATCCTTCAATCCCTCCCGCAGCCACCTTTCGCGCCTGCACAGCCGGAGCCATTGGGGCATGCCCATCTGGTTATCCCGATTCTGGTATTTCCAGACGGTATAATCCACCACAAGCAGAAGATCCTCCGTGGATTCGGTGAGCTTGATTCCAATGCCGTTCAGCTCTTGGGCGGCCGATTTAATGCGCGCGGTGAAGTATTCGTCCAGGCTGGTATCGCTGCGCAACTTATTCAGCCGGGTTTTCACCAGCAGCAGGGCGGTAATGGTATCCATGCTCATGCCTCCTTCGTGGGGCGCTTTCGTTTGGGCGGATCTTCGATTTTTTCAATCAGGGGTGTTCTTTGCCGGTTGTTCGAGGTGCTGAGCTCCAGGATCCTTTTTTCGGTAGGGGAAAGGCCCGCCCGGGGATAAAGGTCACCGGCTTCATACCGGTGGCCCTGATCCCGCAGATCGTAAAAGCCCTTTATAACGCGGAACACATTAAGCGCCCTCGTTGGCGGTATCGGTGGCGAAGGTCATGGCGGCGGTGGGCGTTGTGCCCTTGATGCCGATGGCCACAAACGCCTCGGCGATGGCAGGCGCTCCGTCATAGCGGGCGGTGCCCTTCATCACGGTCTGATCCTGCAGGAAGCGCACGTGTTCGCTGGTGGCGAACTGGTTCCCGGCGCGCTCGGCCAGGATATACAGATCGAAATAGCCGCCGATGATCACGTTATTGGGCAGGAAGGAGAGCACTTCGATGATGCCGCCGACAACGGGCATCACATCGGAAACGCCGGTAACGATGCGGCCGGCAGCGTCCACGGAAACGGTGGCAGCCATCAGGGAGGTATAAGTGGTTTCGTTCATGACCCACACCTTTTCCCCGCGGGAATACTTGCCCTTGGCGGCGCCGGAAGCTTCCACGATGGCGCTGATCAGCGCGGCGCCGGTGGTAGCGGCAGCGATGGAAATCACATTGGTGGTATGCAGATCGGCCCAGGCGCGGGCGGTGGCGGGATAGCCGGTGGGCGCTTCGGTCTGCACCAGGCGGGAAACAATGCCCTGGGGCATTTTCTGGGTGGTGACGCCGTTGCGGCCATAGAGGATGGCTTTATCCAGGGCGATGCCCAAAGCCTGGCCCAGGGCGGTCAGCAGCTCGGCAGCCAGATCCAGATCGGAATCTTCCAGGTTGGCGTTGCAGATGGCGAAGTAGCCGCCCACCTTGAAGCAATCCATTTCCAGATCGTTAAAGGCCAGGGTCAGCTCGTTCAGGTTCGCGCAGCAATCCGTCCAGATGCCTTCCGGGATGGCGCCCATGATCAGCTGGCGGCCGGTGCCGCGAACGGGGCGAACGGTTACATGGCGGTACAACTTGGAATAGTTTTCGATATTTTCCCGGATCAGACCCAGGAAAACTTCGGGGATGGTCAGGCCAACGTTGGTGAGGGCGCGCTTTTCCTTGATGGCGCTGCGCACTTCGCCCAGGTAGGCCTTCACATCATCGCGGGAAATAAAGGCGGTGCGTTCCTGCAGGTTCATGCCGAAAAACTTGGTGCGGGTGGATACGTTCATGATTTTTTTGCTCCTTTCATCGCCGGTAGGCTCAACCACCGCCGCGGGCGGGGTGGTATCCTGGGCATCTTCTTCCTGCTGCAGTTCATCTTCGAGCTCCTTGATCACGCGATCCAGCTCGTCCACGGATTCCTGCAACTTTTCCTTTTCCTCAATCAGGGTGTCCACGGATTCCTGAACGGCGGCCTGTTCTTCTTCCGTGTTCACCTCATCGATGGAAATCACAAGCTCCTGTTCCCGCTTTTCCAGGGCTTCCTGGCTTTTGCGCAATTCTTCCAGGGCTTTCTTTTTGAGATCAATCTTTTTCCTGAGCATCAGGGCTTTGAGTGCCATTTTTCAAGGCTCCTTTCATGCGTTCTTTCCACGCGGCCAGGGCGCGGGCGCGAATGGTTTCCCGCTGCGCTTCCCGCGCGGAAACGTTGGTGGCTTCATAGGCCGGGAAGGTGCACACGGATACTTCGTACAGCTTCACTTCCAGGATCGTCCAATGCACGGAACCGTCCGCGCGGGTTTCGGTATCCTCGCGGATGATTTCAAAGCCGATGGAACATTGGGAAACATCGCCGCGCTGCACCCTGGCCCACGTGTTCATGGCATCGCTATCGTTCGGATTGATCGCGATATCACCCCACAGGCCGGTTTCATCCTCGCGCAGCTCCAGCGTTCCCGCCGTGGTGCGTCCCAGAACCAAAGTTGTGTCGTGGTTGGTGAGGGCGCGGATATCGCCGCCCAGGGTGGACGCAAAAGCGCCCCTGGCCACGCTCTCACTCATGCCGTATCCGATTTCATACACCGAATCAAAAACGGCGAAGTACCCGCTGATATGGGGCACATCGCCGATTTCCCGCGTTTCAAATTTGGTGGCTACCGCTCGAAGCTGCCGTGTGTTTCTGTCCATCGTTATTCTCCTTTCGCAGCGGGCATTTAGCCGCATCGGGCGATAAAGCCCACCAGCCTTTGCAGCGTTTAAAAAAAGCGTGGCCGCATAAGCTGCCCGCTTTCTTGCAGTATATTCTCATTTCTTCGCCGTACTTGGCGAAAGGGCAATCCAGGGTGATCTTCATTCGCCTTGCACCAGCTTTTTCTGATTGCCGCTCATATCGGCGGGGATATAGTTTTCCAACACCTTGTATTCCTTCAGACCTGCCGGGGCCATGTGCATCCTGTCGCGCCATTCGTCCCCGTTCACGTAGCCGCGATCCGCGCCCGCCAGCAGAATATCGCTGGTGGATTTGAGATCATAATCCATCAGGCTCCAGAAATTCAGCATCAAATACCACTTGGGGCTGGTGATCAGCGCGCGGGTCATTTCCTGCTGGATGTTCAAGGCAATGGCTTTCACCTTTGTTTGAATGAAATTGTTCCACTCGTCCCGGTTGAAGCTGCCCACGCCCAGCACGAACGGCGGCACGCCAAGCACGGCTGCCACGGTTTTTTTATCCAGCTCCACGGTATCCTTAATGGCCAGATCGTTTAGACTGAGCGGCCGGATTTGTTCAATAGAAAAGGCTTCGCTGGGAATGATCCAGGGTTCGCCCGGCGTTTCCGGGTTGATGTAGGTATCAAGCAGCTTTCTCCGGCCCGCGGGGCTGGAAAATTCCTCGGTAAGGCCGTCCACCTTCACCACCAGGGAAGGCTTCCATTCGCTGCTCATGAAAGCGTTTTCCGTTCTCTGGGCCTGCTTTAAATTGTTGGCGATATCCTGGAGCGTCACCGTCACGCCTCGGCCCATCCAGGGATACATTGGATCCGGATTATACACGAAATGCAAAAGATCTTCCGGGTCCTTTGGGATGCCATCGATCAGCACCTTATAATCCCGGTAGCTGGTTCCCTCGGGAATGAAAGAAACGCGGTATGCCGATATGGGTTCCAGGCTTTCCAGATAGCCCTGGTAGGTATGCGGCATGACCACCGAATTTCCGCGCCCGTACAAAAGCAGATTCATCACGATGGCGGTCATCCATTGGCTGCGCGTCATGTTTCTGTTGGGCGCGATATCGATTTTATACGAAAGTTCATTTTGGATGCGGATATCGCCGGAATCCGTGTTGCTCATCAGATAGATGGTCATGCTGCCGATCAATTCGGCAATGCGCAGGCATCCCGTTTGAATCTCCGGGTTATCGCTCAATCTGGTATAGCCGGGGCAGCATATATCCCCGCCCTTCAGCCAGATTCCCACGCTCCCGGCCGCGGAGGCCTGCGCCGTTTGATCAGCGGTTCTGGTGTTCCGGCGCCTTTGCTTTTTCACTCGTTTTCACCTCCGTTATCATTTCCAAACCAGGATGATGCCCGGCCCGCTTTTTCCAGGCATTCCAGCATCCGCACGCACGCAAAAACCGAAGCGTCAAACACATCGATTCGCCGCTCCGATTGAATTTTTTCATACTGGATCATATCGTCCGTTTTTTCGATGGCGCGCACATTTGAAACGCAGTATTCAAAAGGCTCGGCGGTAAGGTAATACAGATGATCGTTTTTCGCCTGGGTTTCGATGTGGCGGAAGCCCTCCGATTTTTTATAAAAATACTGGGGCTGATCCACGATGGTAAACCCGGCCTTTTTCATGCCGATATAGTATTCCCGGCAGAATTTCCGGTCATGGCCCACCTGGTGAATCTTAAAGCCCATTTTTTTCATGGCAATGAACCAGGCCACCACCGAATCATGATCGTTGGTCGGCGCGTTGCACAAAGTGAGCCAGCCGTCATCCGCCCATCCGAAGAGGGGGATCTGATCGTCATTCGCCTTTTCGCTGGCCGCCGTGATGGGGAACCAGCAATGCGGGATGATGATATCGATCCCGTTATACTGCCCATAAAGCGCTGCGGCGGTAAGGTCGTGCAGCTTGGAAAGGTCGGCCCCGCCGTACCATTTGATGGGCAGCTTCGCCAGGTATCGCAGTTTTTCTTCCAGGTTCCAGCTGGGCATGATCCCAAGCTTTTGCCCGGCTCTTGTATCGCTGCGCCTGAATTCGTCCAGGTTGAAATAAGCTTTCATGCTGGAAACAAAAATATTCAGGCTGCGGGAAAAAAAGTCTTTCCGGCCTTGCGGATCATTCTGGGCCTGGATGGAATCATTCAGGATATCAGCGGGGCGGATGGTTACGCCGTATGAAGGATTGGCCTTTTCGTGCTGAATGGGATTCGTGTAATCTACGTTTCCGTTTTCGTCCCGATCCGCGCAGCACAGGAAGATAAAATACTGATCATCCTGGATGATCCCGCGAAGCACCTTCCGGCAGTATTCCACGCGCTGGGCGCAAAAGCCGGTTCCATCATCGCCCGCCGTGGTGATCCCGCCGATCAGGCGGTTGGTGTACGCCTTCCCGGCTTCCTTGAAACGGTTATATTTTTGCGGCCCCTTGAAGGCGTGGATTTCATCCAGCAAACAAATATTGGCGTTGAATGAATCCTTGTTTTTATCATCGCCGGAAAGCGCGCAAAGGTAAACGCTGCCGCCGCCCAGGTGATCATTGCTGATGGAGTGCTCGATGTTGTTATCAATGATCCGCCACCCGGCCCGCATGGCCGCTTTTTTATCCGGGAATAAGGATTCGGTCACATTATACAGCCAGGCATCGAAGGTTTCCCGCGCCTGCTTCAGGGTTTCAGCAGCCACGTAAACCTTTGATCCGGAAAGCCGGTTAAGCAGAGCCAAGGCAAACGCCAGCGCGGCCATGAAGGAGGTTTTGCCGTTTTTTCTGGGGATAAAGATCAAGGATTCTTTTACCACGCGCTCCTGGGTTCCGCGGTGATAAAAGCAAAGCAGGCCATAAACACAGAATTTTTCCCAGGGTTCCAGCATAAGCGGCGTGCCCCTGAGGGGCGTTCCGTCCAGGCGTTCGCCTTGCCGGTGCCGCATGGTGCTTTCGATGATGCCGATCACGAAATCCGCATCATGGGTTTTTACTTCGAAATCCGCCCGATCGAGAAAGCGAAGGAAACGAATACAGCAGAGCATCCGGTCAATGCCTGCGATGATTTCACCGCAGGCCGCCTTCATAGCGTATTCGATTACTTCCTTGGCGTATTTCCCGCGGGGCCACTTGGCGCCGATGATCGCGCCGTCCTGGGCGATTATGCCCAGGCTTACCGGGCTGCGCTTGCAAATATTCTGTGCTTCCTCGCTGGTCAGCGGGATCCCGGCCGGTGAAAGGGTGATTTCGCTCATCCGGTTCCCCAGCGTTCAAGGGCGCGGGAAAGAGGATCCAGATTCTCTTTTTCCTTCGGGGCGAACACCTCCGGCAGGATCTTGCGCACGCTGTCCGCCGTCAGGCCCAGGGCTTTTTCATAATTGAGGGCCTGGTTGTTCAGCGCGTCCAGTTCGATGATGTGCGGATCGATCACTTCCTGGCTGCCGTTTTTCGTTTCGATGATCGTAGTAAATTGATATTCCCCGTTTTCAAAAGCGGTTTGAAGAAGCTCAATCCGCACATAGATATCCGCCAGCCTTACCCGCGTCCGGGAAAACTCCGCCCGGAAAACACCCAGGGATTTTTCAGCTTTCCTGATTTTATCCTGGTATTGGTCTGCGGTCACACGGCTTCGCCTCCTTTCAGGCAAATTCAATCTGCTCCCCTTCCTGGCTATCATGGAGCAGATCAATCATGCTGATCTGCGCTTTTTCCTTTTCCAGGCGTTCGGAAGCCTTCGCGTAATATGTCGGATCAATTTCAAAGCCCCAGTATTGAAGCCCGGCCCGATGGCAGGCGATCAGGGAAGAGGCGCTGCCCACGTGGGTATCCAGGATCTTCATACCCGGCTTGGCGTAAAGATCGAGCAGCCATTGGTAAAGCTTAACCGGCTTTGCCGTTGGATGGAAGCGCTGCTCCTGCCTGGTGCCTTGCGGGGCCGCTTCAAAAACCTTGGCGTTTCCGGTGAAGCTTGTCCAGGCGTATTCCGCCATGGCCATGGAAAAGGATTCTTATGGTAAGCTTGCGCCACACCAGAAAGCACCTGGTCGGCGGCAGCGGGAAATAATTGCCGCCCCAGATAATCTGGTTTCGTGAGACGCGGAAAAGCTCATCGAAGTATTCTTTCCCCGGCGCTACATCCCACGCAATGATTTTTTTGCCGTACTTTTCAGCCCAGGTTCCGCCTGTTCTTTCGCAGCCTGTACCCCCCCCGAATTGCCGGAGGGCTGGCCTTGTATCGGTCGAAGCGCTGGCCGAACCGGTTCCAGGGTTTTGTATCGGTCGAACCATCCGCCAAAGCGCACCCCCCCCGATATCGGAATTCCCATCGCCATACGGAGGATCAACCACGGCCAGATCGAAAAAGTGATCAGGGAATTGTTTCATCGCGTCCATGCAATCCATGTTATAAAACCCAGGCGGCAT
>JAEIGA010016757.1_pt1 | contig 11143 bp, 9 predicted proteins | sample 9270691 | NCBI WGS metagenome assembly JAEIGA01 (sample SAMN17057246, study PRJNA624740) | gut metagenome | biome: biome; isolation source: fecal sample | host: Bos grunniens | place: China: Xizang | collected 2019 | reverse complement strand
TAATGTGAAGACATTCCTGCCATTTATTTGTTAAATAATTGTTCATCTCGCGTTGTGTCTATTTTTTTGTATTCATTTAAAGTCGGATGCAAAAATGATTCTTTTTTTCTGAAAAAAAAAACAATATTTTTTTTGGAAATTTAGAAAAAAGTATAACTAATTGAGAATTAAAACATTAAAATAGTATATTGATTATCAACGAGTTACAAAATGCAAACGAGTGCGAATGGCTTAAACTTATTGATACTCAAACTATTACACAAAAGCAAGTAATTTATCAAATAAATTTGAAAAAATAAGGTAAATACTTATAATCAAGTACTTACCTTATTGTGTTAAAAAATGTGAAAAATTATTTATTTTTCAACTTCTTCTTTTTTGTCTTCTTTCTTTTCTTTTGCACCGAAAACAGAGAAGTGAACGTAGCGTTTTGGATTTGCTTTTAAATCCATAAGTAGAGCATTTGCACTGTTTACTGTAGAGTCTAAATTGTTGTAAAGACCTTTGTCGTTTAGAAGCGCTCCTATGCTATTGTCGGTGCTATTAAACTTGTCTGTTGTAGTTTTTAAGTTTGTTAATGTGCTTTCTATTGAAACCATTGTAGAGTCCCAATTTACTTTGTCTAGCGATTTGGTTACACCAGAAAGGTCGTTGCAGATGTATTGAACAGTATCGATAACACCGTCAAGTTTGCCTGTGCTTCTTTTTAGGTTTGCCATGGTAGCATCTGCATTTTTAAGAAGGCTTTTCACTTCTGGGCTTTCTACTACATTTTTAAGTGCTACGATAGTAGAATCTATGCTAGGAACAAGTTCCATAATAGGAGGTAAAATTTGGTCAACAATACCTGCTATTAAGCCGTTTTGAGTGCCAGAAAGTAGGGTGTCGCCAGTGGTGTGCACATCGCTGCTTTTACCCAATTTTAGTTGGATAGCTTTGTCGCCCATAAGTCCAGTGTCATAAACTTCAGCAACTGTTCCTACTGGGATAACAAGTTTTTTGTCAACAGTGATTTCTAGTACAATAGGTGCTTCTTTTGTGTAGTCGAAAATAATGTCGCTTACATGACCTACTTGAAAACCATTTACATACACGTGTGTAGTTTTTACAATACCATCTACTCTGTCGTATTTGGCGTAGAAATATGTGTCAGGTTTAAAAATGTTTACTCCTTTTAGGTAGTTTAAACCAAAATAAAGCATACCAATGGCAATAACCACTACAATGCCTATTTTTACTTCACGACTAAAAAATTTTTTCTTTTCCATATTATTTAAGTTTTTCTTTAGCTTCCTGAATAGCTTCTGGTGTAGATACTTTTTTGCCTTCTTTGTATGCTACGATAAACGCATCTGGGAAGTCTTTTGTTATTTCGTTTCGTTTGTTGAATACTGTATTTACATCGTATGGGCCAATAAGGTATTTATAAAGGTTGTTTTCATTTAACACCTTGGTAGGTGCGTGTCCTTTAAATACTGCATTATCTGCTTTGTAGTTGTTTTTAGAAACTAGGTACTGAATGAAAAACTCAATCTCTGTTGAATTAGGAATTAGGAATGAGGAATTAGGAATTATTTCTTCTTTTTCCTTTTCCAATTTTTCTTTGTTTTCTTCCTTAACTCCTAACTCCTCACTCCTCACTCCTAACTCGTTTTCAGTTTTTGCTTCTTCTGCAGGCTCAGTCATTTCAGCTTTCAACTCCTCATTCCTAATTTCTAATTCCTCATTAACAGAGTTTCCGCTTTTCTTGTCAAGCTCGTGTTTGTATTCCTTAATGCCATTGAAAATAGCTGTGGCAAGTTTTACTTGATTGTCGTTGTTGTTTAGGTATTTTTCTTCTTCTTTATTTGAAATGAAACCAAGTTCTATAAGAATAGAAGGCATTGCTGTGGCTCTAAGTACAAGGAAACCGGCTTGACGTACGCCACGGTCGTTGCGTTTACTTGTTTGAATCATTTTTGTTTGAATGAAATCGGCGCAAGTAATACTTCTATCTGTGTATTGGTCTTTCATAAATTCAAACATAATATATGAATCCACAGAGTTTGGGTCGAAACCTTCATATTTGGTTTCGTAATCTTCTTCTAATTTAATAACGGAGTTTTCTAGCATAGCAACTTCCATATTTTCTTTACTTCTAGAAACCCCTAGGGTAAATGTCTCCATACCATTTGCCTTTGTATTTTTTGAGGAATTGGTGTGGATTGAAACAAAAAGGTCTGCTTTGTTTCTGTTTGCTATGCGTGCACGTTCGTTTAGGTCAACGAAAACGTCTTTATCACGAGTGTAAATCACTTTAGCGTCTGGAATATTCTTTTTAATCATATCACCTACAAGTAGGGTATAGCGTAGGTTGATATTTTTTTCTTTAGAGAAACTACCCACAGCGCCTGCGTCGTGACCACCATGTCCTGCATCTAATACTACTGTGAAAGCGTATGTTGGGAGTAAAATTCCTAGAAAAAATAGAATAGTATATATCTTTTTCATCTTAATATAATATTACACGTTACAAAAGTAGTCATTTTTTACCAAAACAATAAAAATCTGTACCTAAAATTGCATAAAAATATGATTATCTTTTTTATACTTCATCTAAAAATAGTAAATTTGCACCTTAATACGTATAGTTTTTAAGTATAGCTCTGTTTAGAAAATTTTTACATATTACTTTAATCTTCTTAGTTTCAGTTTTATCAACTAAGATGTTTGCTCTAGATGTGGTTTCTATGCCATTGGCTACAGATACTCTTATAGTATCAAATGGTGTAATGGATTCTACTACAAACAAGACTAATACTTCTGCAGATAGTTTAAAGCTACAAAAACCTCAAGAAAAACAAAAAAAATCTAGTGTTTTAGAGTCGGATATTACATATAGTGCCAGGGACTCTATCGTTATGATAGGCAATAAGGTGGCTATACTTTATGGGGAAGCAGTGGTAAAATATCAAAGAATGGAACTTACCGCAGACTATATTAGACTAAGTTTAGATAGTAATATAGTATATGCTTCTGGTGTGGTGGACTCTACTGGGGAATATGTTGGCACGCCAGTGTTTAAAGATGGTTCGGAAGTGATAGAGTCTAGTTCTATGAGGTATAATATCAAAACTAAAAAAGGTTTTGTGTATGGTACTGTAACAGAACAGGGCGAAGGATATGTGCAAAGTGAAAAGACTAAAAAGGTAGATGAAGATGTGTATTGTTTACAAAATGGTAAATATACTACTTGTGACAATCACGAGCATCCACACTTTTATTTTGCCTTAACTAAAGCGAAAATGAAGCAAGGCAAGTATATTGTGTCTGGCCCTGCTTATATGGTAATTGAAGATTTGCCTACGCCAATTGCCTTGCCTTTTGGATATTTCCCATTTACAGACAAATATTCGTCTGGTATTTTATTCCCAACTTTGGGTGATGAGTATAGTAGAGGTTTTTATGCTAAAGGATTGGGTTATTACTTCGCTATTAGTGATTATATAGATTTAGCAATTACATCTGATATTTATTCTAAAGGTTCTTGGGGTTTAAACTTAGCTTCTAGTTATAAATGGAGATATAAGTTTAGTGGAAAGTTCAACTTTAGTTTCATAAGTAATGTATCGGGTGAGAAATATACTCCTTCATTTAAAAAATCAAATGACTTTAGGTTTTTGTGGTCGCATACTCAAGACCCTAAAAGTAGTCCATATACAACATTCTCTGCAAGTGTAAACTTTGCTACTTCTAGTTATGAACAAAATGATGTGGATAGTTATTACAACCCTTCTGTGCTTTCTCAAAACACTAAGAGTTCAACTGTTACATTAACTCAACGATTCCCTGAAAGTCCGTTTACACTATCTTTGAGTATGTATGTAAACCAAAGAACATCGGACTCTACTATAAACTTACAACTACCTTCTTTAAATTTAAGTATGAGTAGGCAATATCCTTTCAAACGTAAAAAGGCTGTTGGAAAAGCAAAATGGTACGAAAAGATAGCGCTCACCTATAATATGAGTTTAACCAATAGTACAACTGCAAAGGAAAGTGAGTTTGAACATATGCAGTATTTGCGCGACTGGAAGGTGGGTATGAAACATTCATTACCAATTTCTGCTTCATTTACTTTGTTTAAGTATTTGAATATGAATGTGTCGTTTAACAACGATTTGAAATGGTATTTCCAAAGAATAGACCAAAGATGGGAAGGCGGAGTTGATGGTGCTGTGGCAAGAGACACAACATACGGTTTCTACAATATTTATCAGGGTAATGTGTCTGTAAGTTTCCAAACTCAGTTGTTTGGTTTTTATACTCTAAAAAGCAAGAGTGGCAAGAAGATGCCAATATTTAGGCATAAACTAGTGCCTTCTATAGGATTTTCTTATTCTCCAGATTTCGGGCATGAAAGATGGGGTTATTGGGGAACGTACGAACGTCCAGCTAGCGATGGTTCTGTGCAAACAGTTTACTACGACAGGTATTCTTCTGGAGTATTTGGTGGCTCGCCAGGTAGAGGACGTGCAGCAGCAGTGTCGTTTAGTATAGCAAACAACTTGGAAATGAAATATTGGGGCGCTAATGATACTACAGATACTGGCAAGAAAGTTACCATTATAGATAACTTTAGTTTTGGTACAGCGTACAATTTTGTAGCAGACTCCTTGAATTGGTCAAATGTAAATGCAAATCTGAGGTTGAAGTTTGCCGATCAGTTTAGCTTAAATCTAGATATGATATTCGACCCTTATACATATCAGGTGAATAGTTTTGGCAATCCTGTCAAGGTAAATGTTTCACAATTAGAAAAAAATAAAGTGCTATTTAGACTTATGAGTGCGGGCACTTCTTTTGGTTATACATTCTCTAATGCTACATTTAAAAAGAAAACAAATACTCCTAAACCAGAAGAGAAAATTACTTCTGAGTTGGAAAATACAATAGACCAGCTAAGTCCTCTTGATGATAAGGAAAAGAAGAAAACCGATAAAGAGCTTGGCTATCAAGAGTTTAAAATGCCGTGGAGTTTGTCTGTGAACTATAGTGTTAGATATGGATATTCAGATTTCAATCCAGAAATAATGGAGTATGATAGAAAACTAACTCACAATTTGAGTTTTTCTGGTAATATTAAGTTTACCCCAACGTGGTCTGCTTCATTTTCTACCTATTATGATATAACAAATAATTCTTGGAACTATATGAGTTGTTCCATAAGTAAGGACTTACACTGTTGGCAAATGTCTGTGAGCTTTGTTCCAATTGGTAGATATAAGACTTACGACTTTATGATAGGTGTGAAATCTACTATGCTTAGAGACTTAAAATTTGAAAAACAAAGTGATACAAGTAATCTTATAAACTGGTATTGACAAACAAATTAATTTTATATTATTATGAAAAAAATGTATATTGCAGTGAGCTACGATTTATTTTGTGGCGAACCAGAAGAATTAATGGAACGTGCTACTGAAAATCAACCTTTTACCTTCTACTCAGGTGTAGGTATGGCTCTAGAACGTTTTGAAAATGAAATGTTGGCTACAGAACTAAACGGAACTTTCGATTTTACAATTCCTGCAGAAGAAGCATACGGAGAATACGATGATGAAGCTGTTATCACACTAGAAAAAGAAATTTTTATGGTTGATGGTAAAGTTGATGAAGATTTATTTGTAGAAGGTAATGTTCTTCCACTTCTAGATAGCGAAGGTAATCGTTTCAATGGTTCAGTGGTTAAATCTGACGAAAAAACTGTAACTGTAGATTTAAATCACCCTCTAGCTGGTGAAAATCTTCACTTTGTAGGTAAAATTTTAATTAAACGCGAAGCTTCTGACGAAGAAATTGCAAACGCAATGGCTCCTTCATGCTCAGGTTGTGGCGGTGGCTGCTCTTCAGAAGGCAACTGCTCTTCTTGCGGATGCGATTGCTCTTGTGAGTAAAACAAACATTATGAATACTTTCGGTAATATATTTCGTTTAACTTGTTTTGGGGAGTCTCATGGTAGAGCCTTAGGTGGGGTGATAGATGGATGTCCTGCAGGTGTCTTGATAGATGAGGAATTTGTTCAAAGTGAATTGGATCGTCGCAGACCAGGACAATCTAGTTTAACCACATCTAGAAATGAAGCAGATAAGGTGGAGTTCCTTTCAGGTATTTTTGAGGGGAAAACAACAGGTACGCCTATTGGCTTTGTTATCTATAATACAAACCAACATTCTAGTGATTACGACAATGTAAAGGATGTTTTCCGTCCTTCGCATGCCGATTTCACTTATACAGAAAAATATGGTTTTAGAGATTATAGAGGTGGTGGAAGAAGTTCTGCTAGAGAAACTGCTTGCAGAGTGGTGGCTGGCGCTATTGCCAAACTATTGCTTAAACAAGTGGGTTTAAACATAAATATTAAGGCCGAAATGACAGAAGTGGGTGGCTCTTCTGAAAATTTGGAAGAAGTCATTCTGAAAGCAAAAGAAAAGGGTGATACCGTTGGTGGTATTATTTCTTGTAATATAAGTGGTGTGCCAGTGGGTTGGGGTGAACCTGTATTTGGTAAACTTCAAGCCAATTTGGCCTCTGCAATGCTTTCTATCAATGCTGCAAAAGGTTTTGAGTATGGAATGGGCTTTGAAATGGCAAAGAAGTTTGGTTCTGAAGTGAATGATATTTTCGAGTCTAAAGATGGTAAAATAACTACTCGTACCAATTATTCTGGTGGTATTCAAGGTGGTATTTCCAATGGTCAGGATATTTACTTTAGAGTGGCATTTAAGCCTGTGGCAACTCTGCTTCAAGAACAACCTACTGTAGATAAAAATGGAAACCCTACTATGCTGAAAGTACGTGGACGTCATGATGCTTGTGTGCTGCCTCGTGCAGTGCCTATTGTGGAGTCTATGGCAGCTATGGTGCTTGCTGATGCATATTTATTAAATAAATCTTCTAGATTATGACTACCTGGGCTTTAATTGCTAACAAGTTTGCTGGAACACGCTCTACTAAGAATTTCTGGAAAAAGATTGACGAGAAATTCACAAAAGTGGGTATTACTGTGGAATATTTTTTCACAGAAAGAGTTGGGCATGCCAGAGAACTTGCAATAGACATATTAAAGAAAGGATATACCAGACTTGTTGTGATGGGAGGCGATGGCACTTTTAGTGAGGTGATAGATGGACTTATGAAGTCTAAAGAAGACCTTTCTAATTTTGTTGTTGGACTAATTCCATTTGGAACTGGTAATGATTGGGGTAGATATTGGAGACTAGATAGAAATATAGATAAATCTATTAATGTATTGGCAAATGGTGTCTCTACTGCGGTAGATGTAGGCAAAATAGATTACTTTGTGGGTGAAAAACCTGTTACTAGATATTTTATAAATGCATACGGACTTGGTTTCGATGCAAAAGTATTAGATTTAACAAATAGTCTTCAACATACTTTTAAAGGAGCATCTTGGACTTATACACTTGCATTATTTCTTACTCTATTTAAACACAAGTCTCAGGTGATGGAGTATGAGTTTGATGGTGGCAGAACCTTTAAAGGGTTGAGTTATACTGCATCTATGGGTAATGGTTGTTATACTGGAGGTGGCATAAAACAAACGCCTGAGGCGAAGCCAGATGATGGATTGCTTGATATTATGGTGGTGGAGAATCTTAACCTCGTGAAAATTTTGAAGGCTGTGAAGTTACTTTTTACAGGACGATTGTTGGAACATGATTCTGTGCACTTGTTCAAAGCAAAGAACATAATTGCGAGGTCTGCAAAACCAATTATCTCAGAGGTAGATGGCATTTTGCAAGAGCTTACCAACGAAATAAAAGTGGAGTTACTCCCAAAAAAGATTAATTTTCTAACTCCTCACTCCTAACTGTTACTATTATTTTGCCTTTCTCTTTGCGCGCCACGTGCTTGCCAGTTTTAAAGACGGTATTGCCTTCTGCTGTAAGCATAGTTTTGATAGTGGCAGGGTGGAAAGAGAAATCTTTAAGGCATTCATAAAGTAGGGTGAAAGGTTCTGTAAATCTTTCAACTGCTTTTAAATCAACAATATAAGAATCGTCTGTTACTGTAATGGCAGATGATTTTTCTTTTTCTATTACTTCCTTGTAAATATTTTCTGCTGCTGAGAAGTTTTCTGCGTTGCTAAGCATCACAGAGTCTATCTGAGGGTTGATTTCTCTAAGAATAGGCATTACAATATTTCTGATTTTGTTTCTTGTATATTCGTTTTCAAGATTTGTTGAGTCAACAATATATTCAATGCCTTGTGCGTGCAAGTAATCTTCGATTTCCTTCCTATTTACACAAAGAAGAGGGCGCACAATATAGCCATTTTTTGGACGTATGCCACAAATGCCCTTTAGTCCAGTGCCACGAAGTAGGTTTAGAAGTATTGTTTCAATAGAGTCATCGCTATGATGTGCCACTGCAATAGCATCTGCATTGTATTCTTGTCTTATTTGCTCAAACCAGTTGTATCTTAGCTCGCGGGCTGCCATTTCTATAGAGAGTTTGTTTTCTTGTGCATACTCTGTGGTGGCAAATGATTTAACTAATAAAGTTAGGTTTCTTGTTTTACAAAAATCTCTTACAAAATATTCATCTCTATTTGATTCTTCTCCTCTTAAATGAAAATTGCAATGTGCTACTACACATTCATAACCTAGTAGATTGAGTATATGTAATAAGAAAATAGAATCTGCTCCACCACTACATGCAACAATCACTTTTTTCCCCCTTTTTAGTAGGTTTTCTTTATTGATAAATGTAAGAATTTTGTTTTTCATACTGCAAAAATAATACTTTATATGATTTTTTTATCTAAAAATTTGATTTTAAATAAATTATATCTTATTTTTGCACAAAACACCTTATTTGTGCAAATTTTCTTTATATTTTAGGTATGCTAAAGACAAAACAACTTTTAATAGATTCTGCAAGAAAAGTGTTTGCGCGTGTTGGCGTGCAACAAGCCACTATGAATGATATAGCTGAAGAATCTAACAAGGGTAGAAGAACTTTATATACTTACTTTAAATCTAAAGAAGAGGTGTACAATGCAGTTGTGGAACAGGAATTGGATACTTTAATTTCTAAATTGGATGCAGTTCTGAAATCTCCACTCACTCCAGACCAGAAGATTATTGAATTTATATACATTCATTTAGATACTATAAATGATATAGTGAGAAATAATGGCACACTGCGTGCAGATTTCTTTAGTGATATAAAAGCTATGGAGGAGGCTCGTAGGAGTACAGACCTTAAGGAGATAGAAATGCTTCGTGAAATTCTTACAGCAGGTGTTGAAAGGGGTTCTTTCTCTATTGAAAGCATAGATACTGCTACTTTAATGATATTCTATGCTGTAAAAGGTTTGGAAAGTCCATACAACCGAAGACACATATCTGGCAAAATGAAAAGCCGCAAGGATCATATTGCCAAATTTGTGCTTAAAGGTCTTAGATAATTAATATTCTCTTTTCTTTATAAATGGTTTCTCAATTTCAAATAGTTGAGCAGCCATTTCTTTATATGATTTTTCTACTGGTTTATCTAGATATACTTTAAAGTCTTTTAAATAGACTGTATTGTTTGCATATATCAACAATCCTGCATTTTCACCACCTTGTTTTAGATCTGAAATGTCGTTGTGATATATAAAGGTGTCGTTGATGAAGTAGTATATAAACTGACCTTGTTTGTATAGTTTCAACTTATTGTAGTCTCCCAATTTATATTCAGATCTATATAAATCTATAAATGGAATCAAGCAATTGTTTTCTCCAATGAAAATATGTTGGTTGCCATCTAATGATATATAGTGCATATTAGCATTTTCTTTAAGATTGTCTGGCTCTCCAAAGTATATGCCAGCAAAAGCATTTGCAGCCTCTGAATTTGGTAATATCTTTATTTCTGCTTCTATACAAAAATCGTCTTCTGTGTTTACAATGTTTGCGATATTTGCAGTGATATTAGAGTTGTATGATGTTGCTACGTATTCGCCATTTTCTATTCTACCATAAAAATTGTCTTGTTGTACAATAGGCAATTTAGGTTGATTAATATCAAATTGGAATGATAAGTGTTGGAATGTACTTGAAAAATCTGGTACAAATGTGCTCCAAGCAGGGATATCTGTGGTTTGAGTGAATAATTCATTGATATAATATTCTTGTCTCATACCTCTGTAGTTGATGTTACTTGCTCTGCCTTCTGGCAATTCATCCCCACACATTATACTTTTCCAGTCTTTGTTGTCTAGCACGTTGTTTATGTGGTGGCGTTGAAGAAAACCGTGTCCCATTTCATGGAATACTAGTTGTTCTTTGTGTTCGTCTGCAAGGTAACTTTTTGAAAGTTCTTTCCAATATACACTATCTATTTCTATTTGTATTGGACGTCTGTTGATGTAACATACTCCTCCTTTATTTTCATCTAGGGAAGAAAATCTCATAACAAGTCCTTCGTTGTCGAAATTGTAACCAAAATTCTTTGCTAGGCTAAAGAATCTTTGAGCATAGGTTTCTAATTCATTCTCTACGCTATATGCTCTTGGATGGTCGTTTTTACAACTAGATAGTAGTACTAATGATAGGATAAAGATTATATACTTTTTCATTCTCTTGTTATTTTAGCACCTAGTGCGTTAAGTCGTTCGTCTATAGCTTCGTAGCCACGGTCTATTTGCTCAATATTGTGAATTACGCTAGTGCCGCTTGCACTTAGTGCTGCCATAAGTAGCGCAATACCAGCACGAATATCTGGCGATGTCATCACTGCTGGACGTAGGTGGAAGCTTTCTCCCATACCTATAATAGTGGCTCTGTGTGGGTCGCAAAGTATGATTTGTGCGCCCATATCTATAAGTTTATCTACAAAGAATAGGCGACTTTCAAACATTTTTTGGTGGATAAGTACACTTCCTTTTGCTTTTGTAGCAAGTACTAGGATGATACTTAAAAGGTCTGGAGTAAGTCCTGGCCATGGCGCATCGGAAATACTTAATATAGAGCCATCTATGTAGGATTCTACTTTAAATGTTTCTTGCTCAGGCACTATTATGTCGTCGTTGTCTATGATTAGTTTAATGCCCAATTTTCTGAAACTATCTGGAATAATGCCTAGATTTTC
>JAEIGA010016756.1_pt1 | contig 11143 bp, 6 predicted proteins | sample 9270691 | NCBI WGS metagenome assembly JAEIGA01 (sample SAMN17057246, study PRJNA624740) | gut metagenome | biome: biome; isolation source: fecal sample | host: Bos grunniens | place: China: Xizang | collected 2019 | reverse complement strand
GGGGTTGCTTGATTTATTTCCGAGTGTTCGGAATGAACTATCTATTAGTAGTTAGCATTCTGTGCACCGAAGTTCAAGTTGTTAGAGAGCTCCTCCTGAGGAATAGGCCATGTGAACATGAAGAAGTCAGCAGGAATCTGTGTGCCAATGTAGTGGCCACGCACTATGCTCTTCAAACTTGACTGGAATGTGCGTACATAACCATCGTGCCAACGCTTAAGGTCGGTCAAACGGTGACCCTCACCAATCATCTCACGAATACGCTCGTTCTTGATCTCCTGGAACAAAGCCTCGCCAGTAGTTGTGTCTGGCAGAGCGTCCAAACCTCGAGCCTGACGCAATGCGTTCAAAGGCTCAAGACCCTTGCCATTCTGACGGTACTGTGCCTCGGCATCGATCAAATACATCTCGGCTGCACGGAATACCTTGGGACGGTTACGATATACCAAAGTAGTAGCAACAGTCTGCAATGTCTTGTTACCGATGAACTTGGTCATAAGAACACCCTGGTAGAGACCAGAACGGTAGATGTATGAAGGAGCAATGTAGTTACCGTAGCGAATATCCTTTGCAGGGTCGTACAACGATACGGGAGTCTGTGTCAAAACATATGCGGGCTGGCACAAGAATGCACCGAGTGATGCGTTCCATGAACCTGCATAGTAGTCAGACATTGAACCTACAGTACCCAAAGTGGTTGAAACAACCTCGGGCTGGAAGATAACCTCGCTAGAAGAATCCTCACGCCACATCTTCTCGATCTCCTCTGAAGTAGTAGACAAAGGATAATCAGCGTAGAGTGATGATGCATACTCTGAAGCGTTCTCGTAATCGTGCATCTGAAGAGCTACCTGTGCCTTGAAAGCTGTAACGGCATCGGCAGTGAGATAGATAGCATCAGCAGAACCAGCTACATCCTTCAAACCCTGCTCTGCGATGGCGATGTCGGCAAGGATGAACTTGTAAGTATCCTCCAAGGTGCCACGGTTGAGCTGTGCATCGGGGTTGTACTCCTTGGGGCAAGGAACACCAAGCTGAGTCTTTGCCTTGTCGGGCTCGTAGTCGTTACAGAAGCGCAATGCGATCTGGTGCATGGTGTATGCACGCATAAAGTGCAACTCTGCCTTGTAGAGAGAGGTCTTCACGAGGAACTCACCCTCGGTATCCTTCTTCTCGAGCTCGTCGATCTTCATCAATGCATAGTTAATATCGCTAATGCGTGAGTAGTAACCATTCCACATTGAATTTACATCCTGGTCAGAATCATACAAGTTAAGGCGAGCAAAGAAACCACCACGGTTACCAGATGCTGCAGTCTCATTAAAGAGGTCAGTCTGATAGTCAGCATAGTAGAGATAACCACCCGAGGTGATGCCTTTCAAACTGCTATAAGCGCCAAGTCGCATACCATTGATAAACTCAATGTCGGCTGCATCTGCGCCCTTGAGCGAGGTATCGGGATCGATATCAAGCTCGCAAGACGTCAATGTTACAGATGCCATTGCGACTGCAATCATAAAATATAATCTTCTCATAATCATTTAGTCTATTTTATATGGTTAAATCTGCAATTAGAAGGTCAACTCTGCACCAAATGTCCACTGACGAGTATTGGGATAAATATCGGTATCGAAGAGATTCTCTGAAACCTCGGGGTCGAAACCGCTATAACCGGTCCATGTGATCATGTTACGAGCACCTACAAATACCTTAACACCCTTGATGAAACCACTCTTGTTGAGCAAATCCTTGGGCAATGAGTAAGAGATCTGGATGTTCTTCAGACGCAAGTAAGATGCATCCTCAACCATGCGTGAGTCGAACTGTGTACCACCATAAGCAGCAGCATACTCCAAAGAGGGATACTTTGTGCGGTCACCGGGCTCCTTCCAGTAGTCGAGCACCTCGGTTGCCTGGTTGTAACCCATTGAGAAGTCGGTGTTGGCAATGAAGTAGAGGTTGTTGTTAACCATGTAGTTGCCAGCAGCCCATGCGAAGTCGGCGATCAAGCTCAAGCCCTTCCATGTAGCCTGGAAGCCGAAACCTCCAGTGTAGGGAGCATAAGGAGTCTTGTCGAGGTCAACCAAAGCAGCCTCATAGAAGTCGTTAGTGATGCTACCATCCTCGGCAGTCCACTGACCCTCACCGGTCTCGGGGTTAACACCGCGCCACTCCTGTGTGTAGTAAGTGGGGAATGCACGATCCTTCATGTAGTAAAGCATGTCAGTATAAACAGCCTGCTCCAATTTGGGATCCCACAAACGAGTAAGCTTGTTCTTGTTGTAGTTGAATGTAGCGTGAGCACCTACATACCAATCCTTATTCTGGAAGATGTCGTAGTTTACAGAGAGGTCAATACCGGTGTTGCGCATAGCACCTACGTTACCTGTAACTGATGAGAAACCAGCTGATGGAGCCTTGGGAATACCCATAAGCATATCGTCGGTCTTACGATCATAGAACTCGGCCTCAATTGTCAACTTGTTCCACAACTTAATCATGGCAGCAATGCTCAATGTGCTCTGCTTCTCCCATGCAAGGTTGGGGTTACCTACGTTGCTGAGATACCAAGTCTTGATACCATCATAGGGGCTACCGCTTGAGATATACTCATACTGTGAGTAGTTACCGATACCAGAGTTACCCTGTGTACCATAAGAAACCTTAACGCTCAAGTCGTTGATTGACTGGCTATCCTTCAAGAAGGCCTCGTTAGAGAGCTTCCACATGGCACCGAGAGCCCAGAATGTTGCGCTGCGCTTGTTGGCACCGAAACGTGAAGAGGCATCGTTACGGACCAAACCGTCGAAGAAGTAGCGATTGTCATAGTTGTACTCGATACGACCGAATACAGAGTTAAATGCATACTCTGCCTTTGAGTAAGAGGGAAGACCGCTGAGCTCGGTACCCTGATTGATGGTCATAAAGCGGTCGTTGGTAAGACCCTTCATTGCAATAGCCATCAACTCACCGTTGCTGTAGATAGCCTCCTGACCAAGCAATACGCTGAAGTTGTTCTTCTCGGCGATGCTGAACTGATACTCGGCAGTGTTAGTCCAAGTCCACTCATAGCTGCGCTGGAATGACTCTGAAGTAGAACCTGTTCCACGGGGGCCAGAAGATGTGGGCCACTTGGGACTCATATGTGAGTGTGAACGATAGTCGAATGCGTTGGCAGCCAATGAGCTACGCAATGTCAAACCCTTAACAGGAGCGATCTCGACAAATGTCTGACCGTTGAGCTGCAAACGGTTTGATGTCATAGGAGAGTACATGGGGTTAACCAAGGGGTTAGCGTCGCCATAAAGGTCGAGGAACTCCATCATTGAACCATCCTCGTTAGTTGCGCGCTGGTATGAAGGAATCATCAAAGACGCAAACAAGGGGTTAGAGGTGTAAAGACCACCAGCAGCATCGGCTGTAGAAGCCATTGCAGAATCGGTGTAACCAATACCAAGGCTCATACCCATCTTCAACCAATCATTGGCACGGGTATCAACATTAGCACGGAAAGTGTAACGAGTCATCTCTGAGCCGGGCATTACACCAGTCTGGTCAGAATAGTTACCAGAGAAGTAGTAAGAGGTCTTCTGTGAACCACCATTAACTGAAAGGTCAACCTGATACATGGGAGTGTTCTTGTTCATGATAGTGTTGTACCAGTCGGTATTAACGGTGGGATCAATTGCGAAATCCCAGAACAACCAGTTGTAGAAGTCACCAGGATTCTCAACGCCCATTTGTGCGCCACCAGCAGTACCAGGACCGTATGCCTCCCAATATTGAGGATACATGTTTTTTACCACCTCGTCCATGTAACTCATGTAAGTGTTGGTATCCATGGTTGTCAGCTTACGCTTGGGCATGCTTGACATTGAGTAAGATGTACGCAAAGTTACATCAACATTCTCTGAACCGCGAGAGCCCTTCTTTGATGCTACATAGATTACACCATTGGCTGCACGAGAACCGTAGATTGAAGTAGCAGATGCATCCTTCAATACGCTAATAGACTCGATGTCGTTCTGGTTCATTGCCAACAAAGTACCAGCAGAGATGGGAGCTCCGTCCAACAAGATAAGGGGAGTGTTACCAGCACCCAATGAACCCATACCGTGGATACGGATGGTAGAGGTGGTGTTCAACTCACCATTTGAAGTAGAGATTGACAAACCTGCAACCTTACCCTGCATAGCATCCATTACGTTGTTTGAGGGGCGGTTCTCAAGTTCCTTACCACCTACCTTGTCAACTGAACCGATTACGGTACCAATCTTACGACCTGAACCATAACCCATTACCACTACGTCGTCGATAGACTGTGCAGACTCGGCAAGTGTTACATTTACTGTGGTCTTTCCTGCGATCTCCACAATCTTCTCCTCGAAGCCGAGTGAAGATACAACCAACTTACCGTTACGAGGTGCGTTGATTGTGAAAAGGCCATCCACGTTTGTTGTGACTCCGGTATTTGTACCGTCAATTACAACTGTAGCACCAACGATAGGGGCGCCAGCTGAATCAACAACCGTACCGGACACTTTCAGGTTCTGTGCCATTGCCATTGCGCAAACTGACAGAACAGCTACGATAGAAAGTACAATTTTCCTAACCATAAGCATAAATTTTTGTACGTTTGTATTACTGTATTTTCTTTGGTTTATAATATAAAAATACTTGACAAAGTTAATAAAGAAATTTACAATCACCAAAAAAAATTAACGTAAAATTAACAAATGTAATAATATGGGAGTATTTTCTATCTGAAAGTTATAGTGTATAAGCTATTTTATGTCAAATGTAACAATGTGTAATGACCCACATGTGGTATATATAATACTGCATTTATATGTCATAAATATGCGGTATTTATTCTGTTTGGCAGGATAAGGTTGTTTTTTAGCGGAATCTATTACTCTTGAGAAAAGTCCCTGCAAACAACTATCATAGGTTGTTTTCGTGGAAATCATAATACACGCTTTATATAGTAGAATGTCTGGGGCGCGCAGTGGCGGGGTGAGAGATTTGAGGCTCGAAATAGAACTCCATAGCCTTTGAAATACGTTGCATTTGGTTGATGACCGACGAATTCTGCACTCGGGCGTATATTTGTGTAGTTTTAATATCGGTGTGGCCCAACATACTACTTACAACCTCCATTGGCACCCCATTGTTCAACATAATGGTTGTAGCAAAGGTGTGGCGTGCGGTATGAAACGTTATTTTTCGCTCTATACCTACCATGGTGGTTATGCGGTGAATAATCTGATTACACCAACAGTTTGACGGCAGATTAAAAATAGGCATATCATCGCTACGGGAGTATCTCATAATAATATAATAAGGTATCTGCAGCAACGGGACATCCACGGCACAGCCTGTCTTGTGCCTAAAGACAGCTATCCACCGCTTTCCTCCGATGGTACGGATATCGCGCATGCGGAGTTGCTTAACATCGACAAACGAAAGGCCCGTAAAGCAGCTAAACACAAAAGCGTCTAACACATACCCCTGCTTGGGCGTGACGGGCTTGAAGGCAATAATACGTCGCAACTCATCTCTATCAAGAAAATTCTTACGCACAGTTTGCTGATGCAGCCTATAACCGGCAAAGGGCGAAGAGAGAATCAAGCCCTCATTTACGGCACATGCAAAGATATGTTTTAGGGCAACCATATATAACCATGCCGAATTTTTGCGGCACTGCCTATCTTTGATTAGCCATCCATGAAAACCACTCACAAAGTCACGATTCACACTCTGCATCGGCAAATCACACTTCATATAGCGATTGAGAATGTAGTTTTTCAGATGCTGACAGACGTACCTATATTTATATAGGGAACTTCTGCTGCGCGAAATACCCACCAGCTTCTCGAAGTCTTGATTATGGCGCTCGAAATATGCCACCACGCCAAGATTGTTGGCTTGATTGTTTCTGTATGCGTCGCGCACCCGCTGTGGCGTGGGGGCAGATGTTGAGCGAAGCAGCGTCATATAGGCATCATACAGCAAATACTGAATCTCATCCAAATGCTTATTGATGTGTAAAGCCTCTTTTCCACGGCCCAAAACACGCCTCTGGGTCAAATCCCAACACCCCTCACGCACCGAGAGATGGGTCGAGAACGAGCACGATGAATTGATGATGGTTATACGGCACATAATCGGCAGGCAGCCATTTCGTAGTGGCTCCTGCTTTTTTATGTAAAACAGGATTTTGAAATGTGTTCTCATAGCATAAATAAGTACGGTTTAAGTAATGAAACATATTGTTTAAATAAATAATACATGATGTAAGTGTTTTATAGTCAATCTCTTCTTCCGCCACACATAGTAACGGCCAAGTAACCAAACGCAATATTTTCCCCTACAAAATAGACGTCCGGCCGCCCAGGAGTCACTCTGTGCAGCTATTGTATTTTTATATTATAAACCAAAGAAAATACAGTAATACAAACGTACAAAAATTTATGCTTATGGTTAGGAAAATTGCACTTTCTATCGTAACAGTTCTGTCAGCCTGCTTCATGGCAATGGCGCAGAACGTGCAGGTGACCGGTAGCGTAGTCGATGCGGCTGGTGAGCCTATCGTCGGCGCAGCGATTGTTGTAGCTGGTACTACAACAGGTGTCACTTCAAACGTGGATGGTTCATTCTCAGTCAACGCGCCTCGCAATGGTAAGTTGATCGTATCATGCCTTGGATACACCGAGCAGACCATCGAAATCGCAGGCAAGACCTCTTTCAACATTGTTCTTGCCGACTCATCAGAGTCTATCGACGACGTTATCGTCGTTGGTTACGGTACTGGTAAGAAGGTAGGTACCGTTATTGGTTCAGTTGACCAGGTGAAGGCTGAGAAGCTCGAGAACCGCCCCTCAAACAACATCATGGATGCTATGCAGGGTCAGGTTGCGGGTCTTCAGATTATCTCTGGTAGCGGTGAGCTCGACGCAACCTCTACTATCCGCCTCCACGGTCTTGGTTCAATCAACGCTGATACCGAGCCTTTGATTTTGTTGGATGGTTCACCCATCACCACAGGTACTCTGTTGGCTATGAACCAGAACGACATCCAGGCAATCAACGTATTGAAGGATGCATCTGCTACTTCAATCTACGGTTCTCGTGCTGCCAATGGTGTTATCTATGTTACTTCAAAGCGTGGTAACTACAACGAGGGCGCTACTGTTACTCTTCGTACACAGTACTCTATGTCTTCTGCTACCAAGCCCCGTGTAACAGCGATGAACACCGAGGAGTTGATCGACTTTACCTCTCGTGTTTACACCATCTTGCGCGGTATGGACCCCAACGATCCCGATCAGTTGCAGTACGTTCGTGACTACTATGTTGGTGGTTATGGCATCGACGAGAGCATCGACACCAACTGGTTTGACGAGATTATGAATCAGGGTGCTCCCTTGTATCAGGTTGACCTTGGTGTATCGGGTGGTACTCGCAAGTCAACTTACTACTTCTCTGCCAACTATGCCGATCAGGAGGGTATTCTCCCCGGTTCTACAATGGAGCGTTACACAGTTCGTGGTAATATCGAGACTCGCATCAAGGATTGGATCAAGACTGGTATGAGCCTTGGTACAGGTTTCCAGAAGTCATCTAATACTTTCTCATATGGTTCTGCTGGTACTTTGTGGTTTACCAACCCCGTAAACGCAATCACTTTCGTTCCTGCATATCAGACTCCTTATGATGAGAATGGTGAGCCTTTGCAGATCTTGGATTTCACTGGTGGTTACGCCAGCCCATTGATGTTGCATGAGTTGTTCCCCCGTAATAAAGAGCGTTTGCAGCTGAACGGCTCGATGTTCCTCGAGTTGCAGCCTGTTAAGGGTCTTACCGTTCGTTCATAGCTCTCTCTGAACGCATTCGACTTTAAGTCATTCACAATGAACTCTCCCGAGTACTACTACAATAGTGGTGTAGGTAGCGTGTCGAATGGTTTCCAGCGTAACTATGACTGGACTTGGACAAATACTGCCGAGTATAAGCTCTCTCTTGCTGAGAATCACAATATCACAGCTTTGGTTGGTCACGAGTCAATCTATGGTAATTCAGAGTATACCAGCTTTGGTATGAAGGGTCTTACCGATGTTCGTTTCCCCTATCCCAACCATGGTACTGATTTGACAGGTATTCCCTCTTATACTTTGAGCGAGTATGCATTCAACTCTGTATTCGGTCGCGTAGAGTATAACTTCGCCGAGAAGTACTTTGTTGACGCTTCAATCCGTAACGATGCATCTTCACGTTTCGGTGTCGAGAATCGTAACGCACTCTTCTGGTCAGCAGGTGCTATGTGGAATGTAAAGAAGGAGGCTTTCTTGGCCGATAGCGATGTAATCAGCAACCTCTCTGTAAAGGCTTCTTATGGTACACAGGGTAACTCTGGTATCGGTAACTACTTGCAGTTTGCAACTTTGGGTGCTACAACTTACAACGGTAACAACGGTTGGAACTTGGCTTCTGCTGGTAACCCCATGTTGGGTTGGGAGGAGCAGCGCACTTTGACCATTGGTGCCGAGATTGAGTTGTGGAAGAAGCTCCGCTTGCAGGTTGATTGGTATCGTCGTCAGACTGCCGATATGCTTACCGAGGTTCCCGTTCCCGCAACAACTGGTTTTACCTCTAACTGGGTGAACATCGGTGGCTTGCGCAACAGCGGTATCGACCTTACTTTGAACTACGATATCTTCCAGAACAAGGATTGGTATGTAAACTTCCACGCTACATTCAACTACAACAAGAACCAGATTACCGAGCTTTGGGATGGTCTTCAGGAGTATGCACTCGGCGAGACTGCTCTTATGTCTGTAGGTGACGCTTACTACATGCACTATATGCAGAAGTGGCAGGGCGTTAATCCCGAGACTGGTGAGGGTCAGTGGTTGATGGAGGATGGAAGCGTTACTTCAGATCCCAATATGGCTGATTTCTTCAATACTGGAAAATCATTCCAGGCTCCTTATACCGGTGGTTTCGGTGTGAATGTTGCATGGAAGGGTCTTTCATTCGTAGCTGACTTCTCTTGGGTACACGGTAACTGGCTTTACAACAACTCACTCTACTTCTCGGAGAACCCCATGTTCGTAGACTGGATGTCAAACCAGACAACTGGTATTTTGGATTACTGGAAGCAGCCGGGTGATAACGCGAAGTTCCCCTCTTTGGAGTCGCATATCGCAGCTGGTGGTCGTAACTTCTATGGTGATGACCTTTTGGAGCAGGGTTCATTCTTGCGTCTGAAGAATATCCAGTTGGCTTATACTTTGCCCCAGAAGTGGTTCAACAACAGCAAGTACATCAGCGGTATCCGTGTTTATGTAGGTGCTCGTAACCTTTGGACTTTGACCGGTTACACTGGTCTTGACCCCGAGAACTCATCAGACTACTCATTGGATGATTATCCTGCATCACGTCAGTGGACTTTCGGTGCCGAGTTTAAGTTCTAATGTTAAACCAATAATAACATGAAGATTATGAATAAGATTATAAAGTTTGTTTGCGTTACCGCATTGGCTTTCGGCAGCGTGGCATGTAATCTCGACCTTGCTCCCAAAACGAGCATGGGTGTAGATAACATCTCTACTGCAAAGGATGCTGCTGCAATGCGTGAGGGTGTATACCGCCTTTTCCGTAGTATCTACCTCGGCGAGTATGTTTACTACCCCGACTATCAGTCAGACCTTTTCAACGAGTTGTCTACTTCAGGTAACCGTGGTGGTTTCATGTATCGTCACGCTATCGTATCATCTGATTCTGATGTTTACAATAACTGGATTCGCCACTACTCTATCTTGGCAAATGCCAACTTCTTGATTGGCAAAATCGATGCTATGTATGAGGGCCTTTCAGCCGAGGATAAGGCTGCTGTAGATCAGTACAAGGGCGAGATGCTTATCGTTCGTGCTGCTACATTCCGTTCTTTGGCACAGCGTTTCTGCAAGGACTATGAGCCTTCAACAGCTGCTACGGAGTATGGTGTACCCATCGTAACATCTTACGATCCTAACTACCGTCCCGATCGTGGTACTATGGCTGATACCTACACCCAGATCACTAAAGATATCACTGATGCCGAGAAGTTGATCTCTGCCACAGGTAAGGCTAACTCTGCATACATTACAAAGGATGCTATCACAGCTCTTAAGGCACAGGTAGCTCTCGATATGCACGACTATACAAATGCATCGAAGTATGCTGCATCACTCTATGCTTCTTATCCTTTGGTTAAGAGTGCTGCCGAGTTGGAGAAGATGTGGCGCGAGGATACCTCTTCAGAGACTATCTTCCAGCCCTCGATGACAAAGACCGACCTCTTTGGTCGTTTCACCGACTACCATGGTGGTCAGTGGGATGAGGCTCTTGGTGACTATCGTTGCGATGCTGCTTACATTCCCGAGCAGTGGGTTTGCGACCTCTACGATACAGCGAAGGACTGGCGTTATGGTCCTTATGTAAAGGAGCAGCACATCAACAACATGGCTACTGCTGATGCAACAGGTATCGTTCTTACCAAGTATATGGGTAACATCAACCTTCAGACAGGTGGTGAGACTAACCTCGGTTGGTACTTGATGCCCAAGGTATTCCGTGTGGCTGATATGTATTTGATCGACGCCGAGGCACAGTACCGTCAGAGCGGTAAGGGTCTTGAGCCTTTGAACGCTTTGCGTCAGGCTCGTGGTTTGGACGCTCTGCCAGACACAACTACTGGTGCAGCTTTGTTCCAGGAGATCAAGAACGAGCGCGTTCGCGAGATGATCGCCGAGGGTGGTCGTATGCCCGACTTGAAGCGTTGGGGCGATGGCTTCACTCGTAACAAGCAGACTGCTGCTGGTTTGAAGTTTGGTCAGACTGCTCACGACTTGAAGTTGACTGCTGGTGCTCCCGAGTTCGTATGGCCTATTCCTCGTAACGAGATCGAGGCTAATGCTAACCTCAAGGGTCAGCAGAATGCAGGTTGGGGTGAGTAATAAATCCACAAAACCCTATAAATAAGATTCCGCCCGAACTGCTTCGGGCGGAATTTTTTTGTGGGGTATTTGAGTGGAGATTCTCTTTTTTTACAGTGCTTTTCGCTGCGGGTTATTTTCTCTGGCGGAGAATAACATGCTCG
>JAEIGA010016755.1_pt1 | contig 11143 bp, 9 predicted proteins | sample 9270691 | NCBI WGS metagenome assembly JAEIGA01 (sample SAMN17057246, study PRJNA624740) | gut metagenome | biome: biome; isolation source: fecal sample | host: Bos grunniens | place: China: Xizang | collected 2019 | reverse complement strand
TTTCTTTTGATTATAGTTTGACTAATTAGCGATATTATACGCAACTTTCAGCGCGAACGATGTTTTACCCATACCGGGACGTCCCGAAAGGATAACACGGTCACTGTTGTTAAAGCCGCCGATAAAATTATCGACTGCGGATATTTCAAGTTTTATCGCATCATATTTACCGGATGTATCTCCGCGCTGCTCAGACCAACGTTCAAGCTCGCTTTTTACAACTGATTCAAGCTTATAGAGATTGGTATTCTGTCTGCCGTTTGTTATATCGTAAAAGCTTCTTTCGGCAATATCGAGGACCTTCGGAACTTCTTCGCCGTTATAACAAAGCGTACTTACATCGTTGCAGACACCGAGGATTCTTCTGAGCGAAGCCTTGTCCGCAACAATATTGATATAATAATTTATATCGTTGATCATTGAAGACGATTCAGCCAACGATAAAAGATACTGTTTATCGGTCTCGTCCTCAAAATATCCTTTTTCTCTGAGTTTTTCCAAAAGCAGGATACCTTCGATGGGGATCGTCATGTTGAACATCTCCGTCATCGTTTCAAATATCTCACTGTGCTTCTGAAAATAAAAGCTGTCGGCTCTGAGGCTTTCCGCCGCAACAGATACCTTTTCGGGATCGAGAAGTATCGCACCGAGGACAGCTTGTTCAGCCTCTATACTGTAAGGCTGTTTACGTTCGTTTTCGTTGAATTCCATTTTATTCTTCCGGAACGATGTTAACGGTCACTTTCGCTGCGATTTCGGGATAAAGTTTAACTTCAGCGGTATATGCGCCGTATGTTTTGATATTAGCTACGCTGATCTTCTTTTTATCAATGGAAAGACCGCTTTCTTTTTCAAGAGCTTCTGCGATTTCTTTTGATGTTATAGCACCGAAAAGCTTAGCCTGACTGCCTTTTGCCTTGATAGTGATAGATTTATCCTCAAGTGCTTTTTTATCTTCAAGAGCTTTTGCTTTTTCGGCTTTACGCTTTGCTTCTTCAGCCTTATTATGAATTTCTACAGAGTTTTTATTAACTGCGGTAGCTTCAACTGCGAGTTTTTTCGGGAAAAGGAAATTACGGGCATAGCCGTCGTTTACTTTAACAGTCTGATTTTTTTTGCCGAGAGATTTTACATCTTCAAGTAAAATAACTTCCATATTTATAAACCATAGCTTTCGTTATCGGAAAGCTTCCTTTCTTTACATTACATAAACTTACGTGGGATTTAACCGTGTTATAAAAATTTATTTTATATCTATTCTGCCCTGTTCTTCAAGATAAGCATCGATCGCATTTGTAAGCTTGATATACGCTTCTTTTGCGCTTACTTCCTTGATCTGTGTACCAGCCATACTCTGATGACCGCCGCCACCGAGTTTTTCCATAATAAGCTGTACATTTATATTACCGAATGAACGGGAAGAAATGTTTGAAAAATCTTTTGTTTCAAAAATAGTGAATGCTGCCTGAACACCTTCAATATTGAGCATTTCATCCGCAGCCTGAGACGTTGCGATCTTTATATTGCCCGAAGACGGCGAATCAAATACGGATATTGCGAATATAGATCTGTATATCTGAGTATTTTTAACGATCTCAGCGCGATCGCGGTATGTTTCCATATCAGTCTGGAACATAAGCTTTACGTTTATGGTGTTTGCATCCATCGTTTTAAGGAATGCAGCCGCTTCAAAAGTGCATGTGCCTGTTCTTACCGCGAAATTTTTCGTATCAAGATAAATACCTGCAAGCAGAGCTTCCGCCTCAACAGGTGAGGGGTTAACATCGCCGAGATATTCCATTATTTCGGTTACCATTTCGCATGTTGAAGACGCATAAGGCTCATGGAAGAAGAACGACGTGTCCTGAATAAAATCCGCAGCCTTTCTGTGATGGTCAATAACCGCAATTTTACCCGCATATTTAAGAAGCTCGGGCATCTCTGTGTAATTACCTCGATGGGTGTCAACAACAACAAGAAGCGTCTTGAGGTCAACATTCATCATAGCCTGTTCTTTTGAGATAAACAGCTTTTTATGACGTTCGGACATCGAAATACGGTCATAAAGTGTTTCGGCAAGATTTGTATTGGTGTCGAGCACGATATACGTCTCTTTATGCTTTGCATTTGCAATACATGCAACACCTATACACGCACCGAGACTGTCCATATCCGCATATTTATGGCCCATTACGATAACTTTATCGACATCTTTTATGAGTTCGGAAAAAGATGCGGCAAGTACGCGGGAACGGATCTTTGTTCGGGTATCGCTGACTCTTGCATAACCGCCAAAAAATTCAAATCCACTCGGTTTTGAAATAACAGCCTGGTCACCGCCTCGGCTCAGCGCCATATCGAGAGCTTTGCGTGCGGCATCCTCACTTTCGGACAAAGTACCTCTGTCAATACCGATACCGATAGATAATGTCGGCGGAATAGAGCTGATTATCGGAAGATCACGGACGATATCGAGAATATCGAAACGGTCGGAACAAAACTGCTGTAAAAAACGGTTTTCAAAAATGAAGAAATATCTGTTTTTCTCAACTTTTTTTATAATACCGTCAGTCTTTGCCGCCCACTGCATAACCGCATCGTCAATAGTTGCAACTGCAACAGAGCTCTCGCCCTCACGGATATTTCGGAAAAGCTCGTCATAGTTGTCGATCATAAGGTATGCGGCAACAGGCTTCAAAAGCTGCTGTTCGCGCTTGAGCACGGCATAGTCTGTTCTGTCAAAGAAATAAAGAATATTCATTGCTCTTCCGTCTGTTTCGTCTCTGTCAACAAAAACAGAAAGAGTTTTTTCACCGAGAGATATCCCCATACGGTCGGAACCGGGAAGGGCTCTGTCGAGAGTTTTGATATTGTTAAGGGTGGAAACATACTCCTCACCCGCAAGGTCAACGAATTTCTCGCTATACCAGAGTATATCGCCTTTATCATTACAGATAACAACTGCAAGAGGAAATTTTCCGAGTCTTTTAACAGTGTTGAGATTCATGACCGAAACGGTATTTCTCAATGTTTTTTTAACATTACGCTGAGTAAGCTGAGCATAGATCTCAAACCCGATAATATAAAGCACGGAAACAAGTATCATGACATAACTGAGTGTTCCCGGATAATAAATGCGGAACAAAACAGAAAATGCCGCAAGGATAATATAGCTTATTCTTGAAGAGAGGGAAGTTATAATATATTTTCCGTTCATACAAAGTCTCCTTTCTTTACACTCCTGAGTTATTGAATCTTTCTCTTATATCGAGATATGCATCAAACAGACCTACAAGAGAAAGAAGATAAGAAAAGCCGAAAGGCATCAGTCCGACCAATAAAAGAAAACCGACTATAATATATCTTACCGGATCGGAAACATTTTTAAGTTCAAGCAAATAGCTTATAAGAGAAATTCCGGCATATGAAAGAACGACAGACATTACGCCCGAAAAGTTCAAAGCAGTTGTTGAAAGGGCCGACCCCATAGCCATAACGGAGGCAATCGTTGCAAGAAAATAAACAAATGCACCGGTTCTTGATACTTTGAATTCGCTGAAGCGGCCCATAAAAGCAACATCCTGATCAAATACCTTGAAAATCGCTTTTAACAGCCAGAAGGAAACCGTTGCAGAACCTATTATCCAAATGCCGATAACCGTTGGGATATAAGAAAAAGCGAGAGATGCAAGATATTCGTAAGAATATATATAATTATATTCGCTTGAAATATTCTGATCACTTTCCATAATTGAAAAAATGGCTTTTTCGATTTCGGGAACGATCATTTCCTTTATATTTTCGGCGGCTGCGGAGAATGAAACATCCGGATATGTTGAAAAAACAGCATATACCGCAAAAACGATCAGGAAAAACACAGAGCCGTAAATAAGAGCACCTGCGCCTGTTGAATTAAGTTTTTTTCGCATCATACAGCCTGACCCGACAGCTAAACCGACAGGGAAGAACAGTGCAAGAATAAGCAGTCCGGGCGTGGGGTCTTTTGTTACAATAAGAGTTATAATATAAAAAACCGCAACTACCGCCTGTGAGCATAAGCGGGAGGCTTTAGTGTATGAAAGAGCGGAAACAAAAGAGAAGACCGTTGTTGAGATGAGTGCAAAGGGAACAGTCAAAGCCGGCAGAAAAACAGCTGATGCAGCAATCACGACCGCAAGGATTGTAAAGATAGTTGAGAAAAAGCACCTTTGCACAGTTAGCACCTCCGAAAAGATTATTTATGGTAAAGTTTTTTTGTCTGATATTTGGGAGCGCAGGTGAGTCTTATACCGAGCTTACGGTAAACGTCCTCATCGACCTGAGTAAGAATAACAGTTGAATGAGCCTCGCATCCGCGAAGAGAATTGAGCATATCAGCCGCACGGGAAGCATCATTATCGGTTGCGGCACAGATCGAAAGAGCCAAGAGTACCTCATCGGAATGAAGTCTGGGATTGCTGTTGCCGAGAACCTCTGTTTTAAGCTTCTGAATAGGCTCAATAACGGACGGAGAGATAAGATGCTTCTCTTTATCCATACCGCAAAGAGCTTTAACAGCATTGAGAAGAGCAGCCGCGGAAGGTCCGAGGAGAGAAGATGTTTTACCTGTAACGATACGTCCGTCGGGAAGCTCAATAGCAACTGCGGGACCGTCGGTATTTTCAGCACGTTCATCGGCTGCGGCAATAACCTTACGGTCAGCACTGCTGATACCCGCTTTCTGCATAAGGATCTCTATTTTATTTACAGTGGCATCGCTTGTTCTTCCGTTAATACGGTCACAAAGAGTTGCATAGTATCTTCGAATGATCTCCTGATTTGCGGCATTTCTTACGGTCTCGTCATCTGTTATACAGTAGCCGACCATGTTAACGCCCATATCTGTGGGAGATTTGTAGGGGCTTTCGCCATGAATTTTTTCAAACATCGCATTGAGAACAGGGAATATCTCAACGTCTCTGTTATAATTTACAGTCGTAACACCATATGCTTCAAGATGATACGGGTCGATCATATTAACGTCGTTAAGATCTGCGGTTGCAGCTTCATATGCAAGATTAACGGGATGTTTAAGCGGAATATTCCATATAGGGAAAGTTTCAAATTTTGCATAGCCCGCATTGATACCGCGGAGATGATCGTGGTAGATCTGAGAAAGACAGGTTGCCATTTTACCGCTTCCGGGGCCGGGGGCGGTAATAACAACAAGGGGACGTTTTGTTTCAATATATTCGTTTTTACCGTAGCCTTCCTCGCTGACGATACGTTTTACGTTGAAAGGATAATCGGGAATAATGTAATGCTTGTAAACCTTAAGACCGAGCTCTTCAAGTCTTGCCTTAAAGCTTTCAGCGGCAGGCTGACCCGAGAACTGTGTTATAACGATACTGCCGACAAAAAGCCCTGCTTCTCTGAAAGCATCGATAAGACGGAGAACGTCTGTTTCGTATGTTATACCGTAGTCTTTTCTTACTTTGTTATTTTCAATATCGCCTGCACTGATAGTTATAACGACTTCAACATCATCAGCTATTTTTTTGAGCATCTGAAGTTTACTGTCGGGTGCGAACCCCGGAAGAACACGGGCTGCGTGATAGTCGTCGAAAAGTTTGCCGCCAAACTCAAGATAAAGTTTGCCGCCGAACTCCCCTATTCTTTTCATAATCTGTTCAGACTGCGTTTTTATATATTTTGCATTATCAAAACCCATTGACATGACGGTTATTGCCCCCTAAAAATTGCTATATATATAATTTTGCCATTCTACATTATTATATAACATTTAACAAAAAATGTAAATGGATAAACTTTAACAAATTTATGTAACCGCAAAAAAAGATCGGTTGTATTGGCATTACGACCGATCTTTTCTCTGTTAAATATTATAATGCTTTGCAAGACCGCCTTCACTTGTTTCCTTATAATGGGAAGCAAGGTCAAGACCTGTTTCGTACATTGTTCTTACAACAAGGTCAAAGGATATCTTTCTTGTATCCGTAAGGAAGTTTGCAAGGCTGACCGCATTGATGGCACGCATTGCCGCAACTGCGTTTCTTTCTATGCACGGAATCTGAACGAGCCCGAATATCGGGTCACATGTTAATCCGAGATGATGCTCCATTGCTATTTCGGCAGAATATTCTATCTGTGCAAGACCCATTTCAAAGAGTTCTGCAAGGGCCGCAGCAGCCATAGAGCAAGCGCTTCCTATCTCCGCCTGACATCCGCATTCAGCGCCTGAAATAGATGCATTTGTTTTTATGAGGTTACCTATAATTCCCGCTGTTGCAAGCGCTTTTACTATCGCATCATCGGAAAGACCAAATTTTTCCTGTTCATAAAGCAGAACCGCAGGCAAAACACCCGACGCACCGCATGTCGGAGCTGTAACAACCGTTGAAGCATACGCATTCTGTTCACTTACCGCAAATGCATATGAACATACGATACGGTTTTCTCTCGTTGCGGGACTCTCATCCATATGTTTCTGATTGTAAAGGTATTTAGCCTTACGCTGAAGATTCAGACGGCCCGGAATGATACCGTCAGCCGCAAGTCCCGCATAAATAGTATGCTTCATTGTCTGCCAGATTTCCGACAGATATTCAAAAATAGCTTCATCTTCCATTTCTTTGACATATTCCCAGATACGAATACGTTTGGATGAGCAGTATTCGGAGATCTCGTTAAACGTTGAATGCGGATAAACTACGGGAAGCTCAACAGCACTCTCTCCGTCAAACAGAATAGTTCCGCCGCCGACACTCATAATACGCTCGACCGCGATTTTATTTCCGTTTTTATAAACCTCTGCATCCATAGTGTTCGGATGGGGAAGATCTGTTTTTTCAACATCAAAAACGATCTCAGTTTCAATGGGAGAAAGCGTTTGTTCGATAACGACATCTGTTCTGTGACCCTTGCCCGTCAAAGCAAGAGAGCCGTACAAAAAGACCTTGAACTTATCGGCATCCGGATAAAGCTCCTTGAGACGCTTACATGCTCTTTCGGGGCCAATTGTGTGAGACGACGACGGACCTCTGCCTATTTTAAAAAGCTCACGCAAGGAATGCATTCCTTTTGCATTGCTCAGCTTTGGAGCATTGGGTTCAAAAAAACGTGAAATACCGTTTGACATACGATCATATCCTTACTTTTTAACTTTATATTTTTTATATTTATCAACATCAATAACAGTCATTTTCATTTCTTCCGGGTATGGAATGATATATCTGCTCTTACGTTCTCGCATAGTTGGTGTTTTCGCAACACACACCCCGTATATCTTTTCTACCCCTGCGCTCTTCAGAGTTTCGGCTACGGAAGAAAGAGTTGCACCCGTAGTTGCAATATCATCGATCAAAACAACTGTTTTGCCCGCTAATTTTTCAAATTTACCTTTATTCAAAATAAATGCTTTATGAGCATTTTTTCGCCTTTCGGCAACACTTCTGCATTTTGTCTGCGATTTTACGGATTTTCTTTTCCTTATCGCATCACAAACATATTGTTTTTTAAGTTTTTTAGCCACCCTTTTTGCTAAGAATTCAGCCTGAACATATTCTCTGTCGGTATCTTTAACATTTCCCGGAACAGGAACGATAACAAAATCAATATCAAGGTATTTCTCTTTACAGATCATTTCACATATACGGTCAGCGAAAAATCTGCCGGCAGATCCGTCGTTACGGAATTTAAATCGGTGAAGTCCGTGTCTCGGAGGGCCTGAAAAGAGATAAACCGCTTTCAGAAATTCAAGCTCGGGAATATAAAACAGCTTATCGGAAATATCGATAAAGCCATCCTCGCAGTTCTCACAAAAATCTTTTTCCTCAAAAACAGGAAGAAGACCGCCGCATCCGGGGCATCTTTTTGTGAAAAACATATCGCATATAACAGAAAAAAACTTTTTCATTTTAAATTCATCATCATATATTTCAGACCGCAATAGCGTTTATCTGAAAATTTATTTTCAACCATTCGTTTCAGACGGTCGTAAGAACCGACAATAACAAGCAGTCTTTTCGCTCTTGTAACAGCCGTATAGAGCAGATTTCTTGTAAAAAGAGCATCATAACCCTCAAGTATCGGCAAAATAACCGCATCCCATTCACTGCCCTGGCTTTTATGAACAGTTATTGCATACGCAAGATCGAGATCCTCAAGTTCTTCGGTCATATACGTAACTTTTTTATCGTCATAACGTACAACAACCATTTCACCGTCCGCACTTATCTGTTCTATTCGTCCGATATCCCCGTTAAAAACGCCCTGATCTATAGAACCGAGATCGCTTTCATAAGAGATCTCGTAATTGTTTCGCGTCTGCATGACCTTGTCACCCTCACGGAAAACGGTATCACGGAATGTCATCTCGTTTCTTGTCATTCTCGAAGGGTTTGCGATCTCTTTTATCATTGAATTCAGGCTCACAGTACCGCTTAAAGTTTTTTTTGTAGGACAGATTATCTGAATATCTGTCATCGGATCGTAACCGTATGCTTTGGGGAGCCTTGAAGTGTAAAGCTCCGCAACCTTCATTGAAAGCTCCTCGGGAGAAGAAACGGGAAGAAAGAAAAAGTCGTGCTTTGTATCTCTGCATTCGGGCATCTGTCCGTTAATTATATCATGTGCATTTGTTACAATAAGGCTTTCACGTGACTGACGGAAGATCTCGTTAAGTTCAACGACCTCAACAATTCCGGATGCAATTATATCCTTAAAAACACATCCGGGACCGACAGGAGGAAGCTGATTTGCATCTCCAACAAGGATTATACGTGTATTTATTGACGTTGCATGAAGAAGAGCCGAAAAAAGGAAAAGATCGACCATTGAGCTTTCATCGATAATTATAACGTCATACTGCAGCGGATTTTCTCTGTTTTTTCCAAAAAGCTGATTTTCACCGGAGCCTCCGTATTCAAGAAGGCGGTGTATCGTCTTTGCTTCCTTGCCGGTAAGCTCGGTCATTCGTTTTGCGGCACGTCCTGTAGGTGCGGCAAGTGCAAAGGTAAGGCCTTTTTGTTCAAGATTATAAATAATGCCGTTAAGCGTAGTGGTTTTACCTGTACCGGGACCGCCCGTAAGGACCATTATCTGATGGCACAGGCTGTTTTTAACGGCAGCCTTCTGATTTTGAGCAAATTCTATTTCAAGAGCATCTTCGGCTTTCTTTATATCTTTTTCAAAATCTCCGGGATACTCTTTTTCTATTTTCGATGCAAGAACGATATGTTCACTTATAAATGTTTCGGCAGTGTATGCACTGTAAAGGTACACGCCGTTTGTGTTTCCGATCCTGGGTACGTAAAAAAGAACTTTTTCTTCAATAAGAGTATCGATCATAATATCGATATCATCGGTATTTGTTTCGAGAAGCCCTTGCGTTATGGCAATAAGCTTTTCACGCGGCTGAAATGTATGTCCGTTGCTGTAAAGATTATGGTTCAGAACGTAAATTATACCTGCTCTTATACGGTATGGGCTGTTAACATCATACTGCATCTTTCTTGCGATTCTGTCTGCCCGTTCAAAACCAAAACCGTTTATTTCACAAAGTCTGTACGGGTTAAGACGTACAAGATCATACGCCTTTGCGCCCCACTGCTTATAAATTTTAAATGCCATAGTAGGCGTTATACCAAAGCCCGCAAGTCCCATAAGGATAGATTTAACACCCGTCAAAGATTTCATCTGTTCGGATATCTTCATAGCTCGGTCAAGATTTATACCCTTTACCTGAGCGACCTTTTCAGGCTCATTTTCAAGAATGTCAAGCGTATCGGGACCGAACATATTTATGAGATTCTTTGCCGTAACCGCGCGTATACCCTTTACGATACCCGATGAAAGATAACGGAATATCGAGGTTTCATCCGCAGGGAGCTTACTTGAAAAGGTTTCAACAACGAACTGCCTGCCGTATGTTGCATGGTTTGTATATTCACCCTCTACTTCTATCTGTTCACCCTCGCCGACAAGTGGCATAGTTCCGACAACGGTCTGCGGGCCGTCTTTGGTTTCGATCTCAAGAACGGTGTAGCCGGTTTCGGAATTTTTAAATATAATGCTGTCAACAATGCCGACAAGTAACATATATTATCCTCTCAAATGAATGTTTGCAAACTTTAATAATATTTTATCACAGAAACGGAAATAAATCAAGCCCCAAGTTCAAATATTGTGTATAAAAACCCGACAGAAAAAATCTGTCGGGTAGATATTTATAAATTTGATTTTTAATACAGATCAGTTGGCATAATGCCTCTGCTTAAAAGTTATAGTACGGATATTTTCTATATTCAGCAGGCACATCCCACTCGTCGTCCGCAGGAATCGTTTTGAGCTTTTTCGACGGCTTATCGGGATACAGTACCGTATTCAGATATTCGATAAAATCCTTTTCATCGAAAACCGCTCCGTACTGTTCTCCGCAAAGCTTCAGAAACTTACCGCTTTTTTCGCCGTGCCACACGTAGTTAAATGCAAATTCGTTGGCAACCGTGGCGAGATTATCCGCAACGTCGGCAGGCACTAAATAGAGCGACAGATCTCCGTCGGCACTCAATACGATCTCTTTCATTTCGCGGAGGTCATCGGTCTGTTCATAGAACACAATGTTGTTGTGGTATATCTCAATTGTACATTCACCCGTTGTTTTACCTTTTGAGAAATATCCCGCATAGAGCGCACGGTCTTGTCCGTAGTATTCGTCCATTATTGAGAAGCCTGCGTTATGAAATTCGGCAATAAAATCTTTGAGATACATTTTCTTGAAGGTCTTGCTCTCGTACGTTCCGAGATTGCCGTTATGGCCCTCGTGTACCGTAGCAAAACAGTAATCCCAATTAACATCAAGAAATTCAAGGTATCCGTCAACCTGATCCCAATTCGGCGCGGTTCTCACCATACCCGATTGCGTTCTCATTATAAGATTGTCGCCGTTTATCTCAAATTCGATCACATTCATATCGTGAAGGCTGTACGGGATTTCGGGGTTATAAAATCTTGTTATCTTCATATTTTTACCGCCTTTCTGCTGTAAAAATCATTACTGTTGTTAATCCAAAACCCAGGGTAAAGTTGCATAGAATTCAAGATCAAAATGCGGCTCGGGAAAATTCGGCGCACCGTAGGGATA
>JAEIGA010016754.1_pt1 | contig 11144 bp, 10 predicted proteins | sample 9270691 | NCBI WGS metagenome assembly JAEIGA01 (sample SAMN17057246, study PRJNA624740) | gut metagenome | biome: biome; isolation source: fecal sample | host: Bos grunniens | place: China: Xizang | collected 2019 | reverse complement strand
GACGCCTGGGCTGAGTCCGTCAGCGTGACCCAGACCCTCACCGCGTGCACGTCCAGCTTCACGGCGGACTATGTGTACAAGGGCGCGCAGTTCGTCGCCTTTCTGACTCCGGATACCGGGAAGACCCTCGGGACTCCGACCGTGACCATGGGCGGCGTCTCTGTCGCTGACGCGTGGAACGCGGACCAGGGGGCGATCACTATCGCAAACGTGACCGGCGCGATCGTCATCACGGCAACTGCATCTTAACTTCAGGCCCGGGACGTGTCACAGCGTCCCGGACTTTTTTATGACAGGAGGATGAACCACATGGCGTACCAGATCAACAGAAAAGCACACGTAGTAGATGAGATCCATCTGGAGGACAACGGGAAGGAGCTGACCGTGAAGGTCGACCTGCAGGTCGAGCGGATCCTGCGCGAGTATAACGCCGCGTGGGCCGTGATCGGGAAGGCCCAGCAGAAGATCCAGGACATGAAGACCGCGGAGGGCGGCGAAGAGGAGGCTCTGGTCGCCCTGGGCGAGTCCATCATGGCGCTGTTCGGCCTGCTCTTCGGCGAGACCCAGACGAAGGCGATCCTGGACTTTTACGGCGGGGCGTACCTGGAGATGCTCGCGGACTTCGTGCCGTACATCTCCGAGACGATCGTCCCGAAGGTACAGGCCGCGCAGGTCGCGCTGGCGAATAAGTACAGCAGGTGGAAGCGCTGAGGCCCTACGAAGCGCTACCGGAGGAGCTGGAATATGACGGGACCGTCTACCGGCTCGACCTGTCCTATGCTGCCTTCTTCGCGGCTGTGGACGCGCTGCAGGACGAGCAGCTGGCGCCTGCGCTGCGTCTGGAGACGGCCCTGGGCGTCCTGGTCGAGGATCCGGAGCCTCCGCTTTCCTCGGGGCTCCTGGAGGCCATCCTGGCGCTCATACGGGACGACCGTCCGAAGCCGCCCGGACCTGTGACGATGGACATCACGCAGGACTGGGACTATATCTGCGCGGCGTTCCAGCAGGCCTACGGCATCGACCTCTACAGTGACAAGTCTATCCACATCCTGCGCTTCCTGGCGCTTCTCCGGGCGATCCCGAAGAACACCAAGCTGGCAGAGATCATCGGAATACGTGCTGCTGAGATACCGGCACCGAACAAGCATAACCAGAAGCAGATCGCGGAGCTGACGAGGCTGAAGGCGCTGTATGCGCTGAAGAGCTCCGGAGGCCTGCAGGAAGGCTGGGCGAAGCTGTTCCAGATGCTGGAAGCGAGGGCTAAACATGGCTGATGTCGGCAGCGTGAAATACAAAGTCGAGCTCGATAATTCGGGGCTCGATAAGGATACACAGAACACTGAAAAAACCATATCCAACAAGCTCAGCGACATCAGCGGCAAGATCTCCAGGTCCTTCGGCTACCAGGTCCTGAAGGACATCGGCGGCGCATTCCTGAACCTCGGGAAGAGGGCGGTCCAGGGCTTCACAGAAATGTCGAAGGCCGCCATGGAGTCCACTGCGGCGCTTGAGCAGAACATGGGTGGCGTCGAGACCCTCTTCAAGGGTTCCGCCGACACCGTGATCGCGAACGCGAAGCGGGCTTATACTACGGCCGGCATGAGTGCGAATCAGTACATGGAGAAGGTGACGAGCTTCTCCGCTTCCCTGCTGCAGTCTCTCGGCGGAGACACCGAGAAAGCGGCAGCGGTCGCAGATCAGGCGATCATCGACATGTCGGATAATGCCAACAAGATGGGCACCGACATCTCCAGCATCCAGGCCGCGTACCAGGGCTTCGCGAAGCAGAACTACACCATGCTCGACAACCTGAAGCTCGGGTATGGTGGCACGAAGACAGAGATGGAGCGCCTCCTCGCGGATGCGTCGAAGCTCTCCGGCGTGAAGTATGATATCTCGAACCTGAACGACGTTTACGAGGCGATCCACGTCATCCAGGGCGAGCTGGGGATCACCGGCACGACCGCGCTGGAGGCCTCTGAGACCATCGAAGGAAGTATGAGCGCAGCCAAGGCTGCGTACGACAACTTCCTGAACGGATCGATCACCGGCGAGGAGTTCGCTGAGACTCTGGCCGTCGCCGCGCAGAATGTCGCGTCGAATCTGGCAGTGATCATCCAGAACTTCGCGGACCAGCTTCCGGGGATCGTTGCAGTGATCTCGGAGAAGCTGCCCGGGATGCTCGCCACGCTCGGGCCTCCGATCCTGGACGCGCTCATGGCGATCGCGAAGAGCGCGATCACTATCGGCCAGGATCTGGCCGGATCCATTGCTGAGGGTGTCAAGGCAAACGCTCCCGCGGTGCTCGACAGAGCCGGGGAGCTTGTGAACGGCTTCCTGGACACTGCGACCCAGAAGCTCCCGGACATCATTACAAAGGGCAACGAGATGTCCGGAAAGCTGGCGGACGGCGTCCTGCAGAACGCTCCCGCGGCGATCACGGCGACAGGAAACACGCTGAACATGATGCTGGACAACCTGCTCACCGGGCTCCCGCAGATGATGGAGAGCGGGGTGCAGCTGATCCAGCACCTGGCGCAGGGCCTGATCCAGAACGGCCCAGAGGTCCTCACCGCGATCGGTGAGGTTCTGATCCAGCTCCTGCAGACTATCGCGGAGCATCTGCCGGAGATCCTGCAGAAGGGCATAGAGCTGATCGGTCAGCTGGCTGCCGGCCTGATCCAGTCTATCCCAGATGCTGTGGCCGGTATGGGGCAGGTCCTCGATAATCTCAAAAGCGCCATCACGGACATCGACTGGGGTGCGCTTGGTAAGGCTATCATTGATGGCATCATCGCCGGCCTGAAGAACGCCGGCGAAGCGCTTTTCGGAGCCCTGAAGGGCCTCGCGAGCGAAGCGCTTGGCGCCGCGAAGAAGACGCTGAAGATCGAGAGCCCGTCCAAGGTCTTCCGCGATGAGGTTGGCGCCATGATCCCGGAAGGCGCGGCCCTCGGCGTCGAGGAGAACGCCTACAAGGTGACTGACGCGGTCCGGGATATGTCTGAGAACCTGACGATGGACGTCAGCCTGCCGGACGTGAGCGGGATCGGCGCGGACATCGGCGCGTCCATAAGTGCCAGCGCGTCGACTGAGATCAGCGTCCCGGTGGTCCTTGACGGCCGGGAGATCGCCAGGGCAACGGCGTGGTACACAAACGAACAGCTGGCATGGGAGGCGAGAGGATGAACAAGCTCTGCGGCGGGAATACCTTCCCGAACCCGTACACAATCTGGATAGGTGACACGGACGTGCGGGTCTTCCACGCGCTCGTGGAAAGCTTCACCATCGGCGGGAGCCCTGTGAAGAATCAGATTTTCCAGGGCAGGAACCGGACCAGCTGGTCCGAGCTCTCATACTCCATCGGGATGAAGCAGATCAGCTTCTCCCTCTTCTTCTCCGGGCCGAACAAGCGCGCGATCACGCTGGACAAGTCGAACGTGGACGCGCTCCTGATCGGGAAGGTCGAGCTGCACATGCCGGACGGCTTCTGGTACACCTGCAGTGTGAAGAGCCTCGGAGATTTGAAGATCCTCGGGGTGGAAGGGAACAAGGTGATCGGGCTCTGCACCTACAAGCTGGAAGGGATCCAGCACGACCAGCTGCAGACGGCCACCGGGAACACGATCCACGCACTCGGGACCATGCCGCGGATGGACGCAGTCTTCCGCTGCGTCACTACGCTTAGCAGGGCGTCCCTGCAGGTCGGTCCGGTCGTTTTCCATAACGTGCCCGCCGGATCCGTGGTAGAAGCGAACGGAATGACCGGGGAGCTTAAAGTGAATGGGGTGCAGGTAAAGGCGACCTTCACGAAGCTCCCGTACCTGGTCCCAGGTGAGCAGACCATCCCGTGCCCGGAGACCCTGACGATCGAGTACTATCCCTGCTACGTCTGAGCGGTGCAGATAATGTCTGCACCGCTTTCTGCACCATCATCTGCACCGCGGAAAAGTATTGAAACGTCTATACTTTTCGCCATGTGGTGCAGTGGTGCAGATGATTATCTATAGAGAATCATAACTATATAGTGCCGTGTGTACCCGTGCGCGTATTACGCACGCGCGTAAGGGCTATAAAGACTTTTTGCACCACATCTGCACCAGCACCACTGCACCAGGAGACGATATGCTGAGACTTTTGACAGACAGCGGGGCGAAGATCATCCGCTGCGACGACTACTACATCCGGGAGCTGGCAAGCGGCCTGGACGAGGCGATCTTCACGATCGACGTGTGGGATCCTCTCTACCCGGAGCTGGTGGAGGAGGCTCAGATCCAGGACGTGGATGGGAAGACTTACCTGATCAAGCAGATCGACGGCGGGGCGAACAGCGCGAAGATCATCGCCCGGATCGACCTGGACGACTGGGAGGCTGAGATGCACCTGGCGTATGGGAACGGGATCAAGACCGTCTACCAGACAGTGAACGCGGTGAAGCCTTCCGGCTGGACCGTGATCGACCGGTCCGGGAGCACGATCCGGAGGACCGTGAACGGGAACCTGACCAGCCTGGAGATCTGCCAGGAGTGCGAGGACACCTTCTTCGTGTGGTTCCGCTGGGACAATGCGGCGAAGACCTGCACGATCCACTCCAAGATCCCGCCGGCGCCTGTCGGCGCCTTCGCTACGCGGGACCTGAATCTGAAGCAGATCAATTACAAAGGAAAATCGAACGATATAAGGACGCGGATATATGCCTACGGGCAGGACGGCATGACCTTCGCGTCGATCAATGGCGGGAAGCCTTACCTGGACGACAACCGCTACACGGACAAGATCCTGCCCATGTACTGGAAGGACGAGCGGTACACGGTCCCGGAGAACCTGATGCACGACGCGGCGGAGAAGCTGGCCGAGGTGGCCGTCCCGCAGCGGTCGTATGACTGCGCTGTCGTGGATCTGCGCGCGGTGGATCCCGAGAAGTACGGCTTCCTGGACTTCTCCCTTTTCACCACGGCCACGCTGATCGACGACATCAAGAACTTCGCGGTCGACTACCAGGTAGTGGAGCGCCATGTCTATCCGTACTACCCAGAGAAGAACGACGTGATCTTCGACACCAGTCCGCAGAAGCTGACGGCGGTCCTGGATAACACGAAGGACCTGCTGGAGGCGCGACCCACCACGGAGCAGGTCCGGATCGATGTGGACCGGGCGACGGGCGTCCTGCAGACCGGCAAGAGCGGCTACGTGGTGATCGGCCGGAACGCCGACGGCTACGCGAATGAGATTTACTTCCTGGACCAGCCGAGCCTGGAGGACGCAGTGCAGGTGCTCCGGATCAATAAGGCAGGGATCGGCTTCTCCAGCTCCGGAGCCGCCGGTCCTTACTATCAGGCCTGGGACCTTCAGGGACATCTCACGCTCGGAGGTGTCAACAACAGTTACGGAGACCTGATGATCCTGGACGAGAACGCGGTCCCGAAGATCCAGATCGACAAGGAAGGCCTGAAGCTCTGGAACATCGCCGCGATCGGCTACTACTACCAGGGCGTCTTCTACACGGACGGAGCTCACACGACGCTGATCACACCGACCGAAGGCAGCTGCTACTACGATCTGGCCACCGGGGATGTCTACATCTACACCGAGAGCGCCTACTCGCAGGTAAGCGGGAAGCAGGGTCTGCTTGCGAAGATGACGCAGGACGGCCTGGCGGTCTACGCTGGTGTGATCGACTTTGACTGGGGAACGGCCACAGGCTTCCACGCAGACGGCCAGCAGGTCCAGATCGGCGACTTCGTCTGCAATACCACTTACGGGCGGAGCATCTGGCAGTCCATCGACGAGAAGACCGGGATGTCTGCGAACATAGCACAGTCCGGGCAGCTCTATCTCTGGGCCGGCTACGAAGGATCTGAAGACTACGTCTTTGTTGTGAACGACGGTGACGCCTATGTCATGTATGACGGCCAGGCCTATCCGATCGGGGAGAGCATCGCGAATCTGAATAACGCCGTCGCGGCGTATATCCGGGACATCGAAAGTGGGGATGACGATGACGGTGACGAAGAAGGCGACGGCACCGGAAGCGGCGAGACCACGAGCGGCGGATACCTGAACGACGGCATTGTAGAAAACGACCTTCCGCCAGACGAACCGTAAAAGGAGGAATTATGCCGACTAATCACGGCAGCATAGAATTTTTAAAATTCCCGGATCCGCAGCATCCCGGAGACACCACGCGCATGATCAAAAAGTGGCTCCGGGACAGCTGGGCGCGGAGAAAGATCGCAGCGCTGCAGCAGGCAATATCAGGAACGCAGAGCGCACTCACGCCGACGCAGATGGACGCAGTCAACAGTGGGATAACAGCAGCACAGCTTCAGAGTATATTAGACCGTCTGCACGCCCTGGACGGCCAGTGAGGTGATGATTATGGTGGTAGGAAGCCCTATAAAATTAAATCTGGTTCCGTCCGGTATCATGCCGGTCGTCTATATCAACGAGACCGACGAGGGGTTCGAGAAAGAATTTTTAATCTATAACGAACACGTTTTATTCATCATTCCCGCAAACGTGTCCGCTACGATCCGTGGCACTAAAGGCGACCATCGTGGTGTGGCAGAAAGCGCAACGATCACTGCCGGAACAAACCGTGTCAGAGTTACTGTTACTGAGCAGATGACCGCAGTCGCGGGCCCTAACATTTATGAGCTGCGTTTTGTTGATACTGACGGAATGAAGGTCGGCACCATCAATTTTATTATGATGGTGGAAAAAGCTGCTCTGGATGCCGACACTGTTATCAGTGACAGTGATATCGCTTATGCTGATCAGGTACTGGATCAGCTGCAGAGTGTGGCTGCCTTTAAAAACCAGTTGGATAATACGGATTGGCATTTTGTAAATGTCAAGTTTTACGGCGCAAAGGGTGACGGTGTAACAGATGACAGTGCCGCTATTCAGGCGGCGATTGCGGCATTGCCGATTGAGAATGGTGTTCTGTTTTTCCCTCACGGTCTGTATATTCATGGTGATGGCACAACTACAGGAGAAAGCTATACCTCTGATGGTACACCTTATGGGTATATTATTGATAGCAATCACCCGGCAACCATAGGTAGAGACATCCGTTTGAAGTTTGATGGCCTTAAAAATGTGACCATTCTTGGAGATGGCGCAGAGATAAGATCAAATGACGGAAACGGTGAATGCCTTCATAATGCTATTTTCTGGTTTGTAAATTGTGATGGTGTCACCGTTGATGGAATTACAGTTAACGGCAGAAGAGAAGAACGTGGTCTGCATCTTAATGACATGGGAACTAATGGCGCAAATATGCGCTATAACATCTATGTTGGTGGATGCAAAAATGTTTTGATTAAGAACGTAAAATCAATCAATTCTGCCATGGATGGCATCTATTTTGGCCCACGGATTGAAAGCGGCACAACTATCAGGGGAGAGAACTACACCGCAGAAAATTGTGATTGTTCCAACGCTCACAGAAACTGCGTTTCGGTTGCAAATGTCAAAAAGGCAGCCATTGAAAACTGCATTTTAAATTATGCGGCTACACACGGGGCTACATGGCACGGTACCGCGCCGGGGTTTGGAATTGATGTAGAAGCGGATGGCGGAGAGGCATATCCGTCTGAAGATATTGTTATCACCAAATGTCAGGCGATTGGTGATCAGGGTTATGACGGCATAGGTGTTGCATATGGGTCAATTAATGTAATTGTATCGGAATGTTACACTGATAAAAACGTAGAATCATCTGGAGATGCACGAAACAGCAGAAATGTAAATTTTTATCGCAACAAGATTAAAAACGCTTTTCTGCGAATGCGTTGTTCAGGCATTGCACAAGGCAATATAGTTGATATTGATGGGTCAGTTGCAGAGGATGAAAGCACATACAGCATGTTTATAAGCGATGTTGATACCTCAGCACCAGTGATTTTTGAAAATAATATGTTGATTGCTGATCCGACAACTATCCCGTCAGGAGTAAAAACAAGATTTGGAATAACTGTAAATAACAGCAATGCGATTTTCCGAAATAATACGGTAGTTAATCCATCATGGGGATACAGTGGTACGCCGCTTACTTTTGACAAAGCAAAAGAAGTGGTTGGTAACAGCTTCATACAGACATACATTCCAACAGGATATAATGCCGGATTTTCCGGTTTTGCAGAATCCACCGTTAATGATTTAAATGCAAGTGGTATTTTTGCGGATAACCATTTTTATGGTTTTACGCTGAACAACAGAGGCGCGTCTGAATATAATAACGCACCGGCTACAGCAGTTACAAAAACCTTCGGACTGTTACTTGCAACTCCAAGCAGTAAAAAACTTAAAATATCTACACCATCAAAGGCCACAGCTAAGATCAGGTTCATTGATGGACAGAATGAAAGCATAGTTATTCTTCAGAAAGGCTTTTCTGCGGTTTCTGTTTATGAAACTTCTGGAAATCATTTTATTAATGTTTATAGAAACAATAACTATGAATTGTTTGTGACTAACACAGCACCCGGATTTCTGGGGGTTGTGATCGAATTGACGCAGAACACGCTTGCTGATGGGAATATCAATGTAAATTCAGTGACCGACATTGTAAGTCTTGACACTACGACAGATGTCAGCACCTTAACAGCAATAAGCGCACAGACTGCTAAAGAAATGGTTGTTTATGGTGAATACACTGGTACAACAAATACAAGCGGAACGATTAACCTTCCTTGGAACTATACAGCGTGTAAAGGCATAATGTCAGCGACATGCCGAACCTCAACGTATTTAATGATTCCGTTTCACAATACCGGCAACGGAACGTGGGCAGTAAAGGTGTTTAATACATCAATGCAACCTGTGGCAAATACAGAAGTTAAGGTCAGTTATACTGCGGTATTTTAAAACTGACCTTTTCATTTGACAGCATAGGAGGGGCTTATGCCGGACGCGACTATCACGTTTTCTGTGTCTGGATTCCTCTGGTTCTGCGGCGCGATCTGCACCGTGGCAGCGGCGGCCGCTGTCCTCTACAAGGCGGCCACGAAAGCCCAGGAGCCGGAGAAGATCCAGAACGCAAGGCTGGACGCACTGGAAAAGACGGTCGGGGAGTTCAAGACCTACTTCGACCGGGACAAGAGGCGCTTGGACAGCCTCGACGAAGGGAACCGCGTGACCCAGCAGGCGCTCCTGGCGCTCATGAGCCATGCGATCAATGGGAACGATGTGGAGAAGCTCACACGGGCGAAGGATGACCTGGAGAGCTACCTGATCAATAAAGGAGGAATGAACTATGCCGAATAAAGTATACGACAAGCTGAAGTGGCTCGGGCTGATCGCGCTGCCCGGGATCGCGTGGTTCATCGGCGTCGTCGGCCCCGGCTGGGGGTGGCAGGACGTGGACCAGATCGTGAAGACCCTGAACGCAGCCGGGACACTCCTCGGGATCCTGATCGGCGCGTCCACGATCGACTACAACAGAAACGGGAGGCCGGAGCAGTGACCGAGAAAGACATTAAGATCTGCGGCCACGGCAGCAACACTCCCAGTCTGAAGAACCTCTACGACTATCTGACCATGCGGCACAGCCAGAAGATGAGCAACGGCGTCCGGAAGGAGCTGATCGCGGTCAGGAGGTTGAAGGCGCTCGGCACTGAGGCCAGGCGCCAGCAGTTCCACGACACCTATAAGACGATCCTGGGCAGAAATGCATATAACCAGGATCTGCGTCAATATGTGTACACTCCGTATAAAGGGAGATACTACTCCGACTGCTCCAGCTCCGGCTGTGCGACCTATCAGCGCTGCGGTGCGGAGATCTCGCTCCTCAACACTGCCGGGATGCTCGTCTCCGATCTTTTCGAGGATGTCAACTGCGGCATCAAGGACGGCCATATCCTCCGGCCGGAGGAGCTCCGCGTGGGCGATGCGCTTCTCTTCGCCGGGAACCTGCAGCGCCCCTCCCTGCGGTATGTTGGCCACGTAGAGTATATCTACGAGATCCCGGACAGCTACAGATCCGGCTGGGAGGAAGATCCGGACGGCTGGCGCTACCTGGAAAAAGATGATCCGGTGCGCGACGAGTGGCGCTATATCGACGGCCGCTGGTACGTGTTTGATAGCGCCGGCTACATGATCGCCGACAGCTGGTACGACGATTCTACAGGCCGCTGGTACTATCTGGGTAAAGATGGCGCCATGCTCTCCGGGCAGTGGCTCGAAGACGATGGAGCCTGGTATTATCTGACCGCTGACGGCAGCATGGCTGCGGACGCTTATGTCCCGGATCCGCGCGGCTGGTGCTATGTGAACGCAGAAGGAGAGTGGGACGGCCGGTACTACGACCACATTGATCGCGGCCCCGGCGTCCATATTATCGGCGAACAGATCCACTGACGCCTGGTACTCTTAACAGAATATAGGGGCCTACGACAACAGGTTCGAATACCGTCTCGCAGACTCCGCTCAATGAGCCCGTACTCGAACCCTGAGTACGGGCTTCTTTTGCGTTATAGGATATGGTGACGCCATCAGGATCTACAGCTATGTCCGCCACGAAGGTGTCCACGAGGCGCTGCCGGAAGACCGGGTCATTCTTATCCCCGGCCCGGAAGGACCGGAGCCACACCCTGACCACGTTCTCAGGCACCATAGAGCTCTGTGCGGCCTTCAGCCGGATCTCGTCTATCAGGTCGTCCTCTTCCTGCTCCAGCTCATGCAGGCGGGCTTCCACGGCCCTCAGGCGCGTCTCAGCGAGGGATGCTGCCAGGTTCCCCTGCTGCCTCCGGTTCTCCGCGAGGCGCTTCTTCAGCTTCTTCACGGGATCCTCCTCGTGCTCCTGGATGTCCATGATCCGGGCGACGAGGATCTCGATCATGTCGTCGTTCAGGACGTCCTCCAGGGTGTGCTGCAGGACGAGCTCTTCCAGCCAGTCCCGCTTCACTCTCTTCGTGGGGCAGCCCTTCGTCTGGCACTTGTAGTAGTAGTGCTTCTTTCCGTGGCGGTCCGTCGCCACTTCCCCGGTGAGGACCCGGCCGCATAGGCCGCAGTGGCACCTGCAGCTCAGCAGGTAGGTGGTCTTCGCCTTATGTGCGGCATTGTTCCGCGACGTTTTAAAATGCCTCTGGGCCTCCATGTATGTCTCCTCTGATATGATCGCCGGGATCGGGATCGGGATCCCG
>JAEIGA010016753.1_pt1 | contig 11144 bp, 14 predicted proteins | sample 9270691 | NCBI WGS metagenome assembly JAEIGA01 (sample SAMN17057246, study PRJNA624740) | gut metagenome | biome: biome; isolation source: fecal sample | host: Bos grunniens | place: China: Xizang | collected 2019 | reverse complement strand
CCCACACACCACTGATCGTGGTGTGCGAGCTGTTTTCCCCTTTCTTGCCCGAACTTCCCCCGACATTAAACGGACTATCTTGGAATGTGAGAACATATGTTCTTTTATACAAAGGAGTCAGGCTATGGCAAGAGGTAAGACCAAAGCGACTTATGATGAGCTCATGGAGCTTGCAAAAGAGTACGGAGTGGAGAACAATGCGCTCTTCATCTCTGCTGCGGAGCAGTATGATCTTCAGATGCGAGTCATCAAGAAGATCAAGGCCCAGATCGAGGCTTCCGATGATCTGACTTGTGAAAAAGTCTATCGTGGGAAGGAGAAAAACGAATACGCTGCGCCTTTGCTCCGGGAATTGCCGAGACACACGGATTCGGCAAACAAAACACTGTCGGTAATGCTGGACATCATTGCGAAGCTCGGCAAACCGGCTAAAAAGGAGTCAGCTCTCTCTGTGTTTGAGAAGGAGTTCGACTAATGGACAATTTCATCCTCCAGTATTATCAGGGGATAGAAAATGGATCCATAGTAGTTGGAAAATGGATAAAGCTTCTTTACGAATACATAATTGAAGGTCTTCACAAGAAGGCCTTTTTTTATGAGCATAAAAAAGCGATGAAGGCGATCTCTTTTATCGAGAGATTCTGCAGGCATCATGAAGGAGAGCTCGGAGGCCAGCTCATAAAACTTGAGCTTTGGCAAAAGGCTTTCATTTCTATCCTTTTCGGAATAGTAGATCGTGATGGCTATCGCCAGTTTCATGAAGTTCTGCTTGTTATGGCGAGAAAACAAGGTAAGACACTTCTCGGATCTGCGATAGCCACATATGAAGCATATGCTGATAACGAATACGGAGCCAGAGTCTACATGGCAGCTCCGAAACTTCAGCAGGCGAATATATGTTACGACCAGTGCTATCAGACAATAAAGAAAGAGCCAGAGCTTGAAAGGTTTGCCAAGAAAAGGCGAACAGATATCTACATCGAGTATTCGAACAGCTCTATCGCTCCTCTGGCTTTCTCGGAAAAGAAGTCTGATGGCTTGAATGTGTCCTGTGCGATCCTGGATGAGATCGCTTCCTGGCATGGTCAGGCCGGCATGAGATTCTACGAAGTCTTGAAGTCTTCCGTAGGAGCTCGTAAGCAGCCCATCCTTCTGGGAATCACCACATCCGGATATGAGAATGACGGCATTTATGACGCTCTCATTCTCCGAGCAACAAGACTCTTGAATGGTGGAAGTAAGGAGACTCACTTCCTGCCATTCTTATACATGATTGATGATATCGACAAATGGAATGATATCAGCGAGCTGCAGAAGGCCAATCCGAATCTGGGTGTCTCGGTATCTCCAAAATACCTCATCGATGAGCTGGCCATTGCAGAGAACAGCTTGAGCAAGAAGGCTGAGTTCATAACAAAGTATTGCTGTCTCAAGCAGAATTCGAGCCGGGCATGGCTCGATGTAAAGACAATACAGAAGATGAGTGGCAAAGGTCTCAAGATAGAAGACTTCGCTCATTCTTATTCTGTCGTAGGGATTGACTTGTCACAAACAACTGACTTGACTGCTGCAGTGGTCATCATCGAGAAGCGAGGAGAATTATATATCTTCGCTCACTTCTGGCTGCCTACAGCAAAGATCGAGGAAGCGACTGCGAAAGACGGAATTCCTTACGAAAAATACATAGCACAAGGCGAGCTTTCGCTCTCAGGCGAGAACTTCATTGATTATGGAGACTGTTACAGATGGTTAGTCTCACTGGTGGAGCAGTATGAGATCCTTCCTCTGCAGGTCGGATATGACCGGTACAGTGCTCAATACCTTGTGCAAGATCTGAAAGCTTATGGCTTCCAGACAGATGATGTTTATCAAGGAGACAATCTCTGGGGAGTGCTTCAAGAGATGGAAGGGCTCTTCAAGGATGGAAAGGTACACATCGGAAACAATGATCTGTTGAAGATTCATTTACTCAATGCAGCGATCAAGTTCTCCAATGAACGAGGTCGAGGCAGATTGGTGAAGCTCAGAGAAGCAGATCACATCGATGGTGTGGCAGCTCTGGCCGATGCTTTCTGTGTAAGACAGAAGTGGTATTCCGAGCTGGGAGACCGATTAAAAAACAAGGAGTGAAGAGATGGGACTGTTAGATAAGATACTGGGTAAGAATGAAAAGACTACTCAGGTCATCAAAGCTGGCGAGACTTTCAAACTGGTCTCAGCCTATGAGCCTGTCTTCAGAGATTGGCGAGGAGAGATCTACGAGAGTTTACTTGTCAGATCTGCAATCGATGCAAGAGCTCGCCATGCTTCGAAACTGAAGATCGAGATTATAGGCTCTGCTAAGCCTGATCTAATGGCAAGACTGAAGAAGAGACCAAATCCCTGGCATACCTGGTCACAGGAGCTCTATCGAATTTCCACCATATTGGACTGTTGCAACAACTGCATAATCGTTCCGATATATGACTCCGGTCTCAACAAGATCGGAGTTTTTGCTGTATTGCCTTCCCAGTGCAAGGTGGTCAACTACAAGAACGAGATCTATCTGAAGTATTCATACATGAATGACAGACAGACTGCAGCTTGTAAATGGTCGGAGTGCGCTGTTCTTACAAAGTATCAGTTCAAGAATGACTTCTTTGGATCCAGCAATGCTCCTCTCGATTCCACAATGGATTTGATGGACATTCAGAGACAGGGCATTAAGGAAGCGATCAAGTCAACGGCCTCTTACAAATTTATGGCCAAGCTTGCAAACTTCACCAAGAAGGAAGACTTGGAGGCTGAGCGAGAAAACTTCTCGGAGGCTGCTTTCGGTAAGGAAGCTAAGAAGTCTGGAGTGCTTCTTTTCCCGAATACCTATAACGACATCAAGCAGATAGACATCAAGCCTTTTACTCCTGACAAGGATCAGATGGAGCTCATCAATGAGAATGTTTATTCCTATTTTGGAGTAAATAAGGAAGTTCTCCAGAACAAAGTACAGGGTGATCAGTGGAGTGCCTTCTTCGAGGGTGCCATTGAGCCTTTTGCTCTCCAGTTCTCGGAGGCTATGACAGCAGCTCTCTTCAGTGAGCACGAGATCAGCTTCGGCAACATCTTCATGGCTACAGCAAACAGGATCTCGTATATGTCCTTCAAGGACAAGCTCGATTATGTTTCCCAGATGGGTGATCGAGGGATGCTCTTGATCGATGAAGCTCGTGAAGTTTTCAATCTTGCTCCACTGCCTGATGGCAAAGGCCAGAAGGCCCTTGCTCGTGGTGAATATTACGACACTACGGCAGATACAACAGAAGAATCATAAGGAGGTTATGATATGCCGATTAAAGAAGACAGAGAATACAGAGCTCTTGTAGTAGCTCCTGTAGATGATTTCATCGTAGAGGGTAATTTTTCAACATATGATGAGCCTTATCTGCTCGGATCATATGATGATGCCGGATATCATGTCGAGGTCTGGGAGCAGGTCGCTCGTGGTGCTTTCGATAAGACAGACTTGAGCGATGTCATCATGCAGTATGACCATCAGGGCCGAGTTTTTGCAAGGCTCTCCAATAAGACTCTGGAGCTTGAGCTCGATGAGACTCCTCACATGAGAGCAATGCTCGGAGGTACGGAGATCGGAAGACAGCTCTACGAAGAGATCAAGGGTGGCTATACAAACAAGATGTCCTTCGGTTTCACAGTTCGTGAAGACAAGAGAGAAACGACAGAAGAAGAGATCGATGGAGTTCTCAACATCAGGACATTAAGAACAATCACAGACATCGGGAAACTTTACGATGTTAGTGCGGTTTCACTGCCGGCTAACGATCAGACAGACATTTCAGCTCGTGCTTTTTCTGCCGGAGTGGCAGATGAAGTTCTTGAGGAGGTCAAGAAAGCTAAGGCTCAGGAGATGGAAATAAAACAGGCTGAGGCTCGAAAGAGACTCGCTCTCAAACTCACATTAGGAGGTCAGACAAATGACTAACGAAGAAATCCAGGCTTTGACGATAGAAGAGATCGAAGCTCGTAAGGCTGAGATCAAGGCAGTCGTTGAAGACCAGTCTTCAGAAGCTGACTTCGAAGCTCTTAGCAAGGAAGTTGACTCTCTCGAAGAAAGAAAGGCTGTTCTCGTAGAAGAGCAGCGCAAAGCTGACATCCAGGCAGTGATCGAGGGTGCCGGTGAAGAAACAACTATTGAAATTCCACAGGAGGAAAGAAAAATGGATTTGAAGGAAATCAGAAGCTCTCAGGAGTACATTGACGCTTTTGCTGAGTACATCAAGACAGGTAAAGACACAGAGTGCAGAAAGCTCCTCACAGAGCTTGCAAACTCCGAAAACGGAACTAATGTAGTTCCTGTTCCTACATTCGTAGAAGATGAGATCCGTACAGCATGGGATAATAACAAGATCCTTGCTCGTGTTAAGAAGGCTTACATGAAGGGCATTGTTCGTGTTGGTTTCGAGATCTCTGCTGATGGTGCAGTAGTTCATGCTGAAGGCGCAACAAAGCCCAACGAAGAGAATCTCGTTCTTGGTGTAGTTGAGCTCAAGCCTGCTTCAATCAAGAAGTGGATTACCATTTCTGATGAGGCTATCGATCTCAAGGGTGAGGCTTTTCTCAGATACATCTATGATGAGCTCACATATCAGATCGCTAAGAAGGCAGAGGATGAGCTTATCGCTGCTATCAAGGCTTGTGGTACAGTTTCCACAAATACTCCTTCTACAAATGTAGCAGTTCCTGTAGTAGTAAACACAGGCACACTCACAGCTATCTCTGAGGCTATCGCTCAGCTTTCTGACAAGGCTGCTAATCCGGTAGTTATCATGAACAAGGCTTCTTACGCTACATTCAAGGCTCTCCAGTATGCTGCAAACTATCCTGTAGATCCTTTCGAGGGTTTGGATGTCCTCTTCAATGACACTATCGCAGCTTTCGCTGATGCTACTACTGGTGTTCCTTATGCAATCGTAGGCGATCTCGGAGTTGGTGCTCTCGCTAACTTCCCCGAAGGTGACGGAGTTGCAATCAAGTATGACGATCTCTCACTCGCTGAGTATGATCTCGTAAAGATCGTAGGCCGTGAGTACATCGGAATGGGTGTAGTTGCTCCGAAGGCTTTCGTTAAGATCATCAAGAACGAAGCATCCTGATAAGCAGGAATTACTAAAAAGGGAAAAGACATATGGACAATCTGAAAATACTGATCGCAGTGCCTTCTATGGACACTGTGGCGGCTGGGTTTGCTCAGTCGCTCTGCACATTGAATAAGGTTGGTCAGTGTTCCGTGAGCTTCATTTGCGGATCGCTGATCTATGATGCCAGGAACAAGCTCGCAGCTCAGGCTATGGCTATGGGGGCAGATTACATTATGTGGTTTGACTCCGATATGACTTTTGAGCCTGACACACTCTTCAAACTTCTTGAAGATGCGGTAACATATGACGCTCACATAGTGAGTGGTCTGTACTTTAGGAGATCAGCTCCTTACACTCCGGTGGCTTTCCAAGATTTCACAATCGAGGATGGCAAGGCAAAGTGGACAGACTATAAAGGTGAGCTCAATGGCATACACAAGGTTGGAGGAGTCGGTTTCGGATGTGTCCTTGTCGATATCCAGGTAATTCTTGAGTGCTTTGGAAAATATAAGACTTGTTTCTCGCCTATCGGTCAGGTAGGCGAGGACTTGTCTTTCTGTCACAGAGCCAAAGAGCTCGGATATGACACTTATCTCGATTGCGATGTGAAGTGTGGCCATGTCGGTCATCTTATTGTGACAGAGGATATGTACAAAGCGATTCATGGAGGACTTAAAGATGATAGTCAAAGCTAAGACTTCTTTCTTCTACGATGGAAAGCTTTACAAGAAGAATGACGAGCTTCAGATCAGGGACAAGGACTTCAACGGCATCAACATGGTGAAGGTTGAAGAAGCTGCTCCGGTTGAAGAGGTCAAGCCTGCAAAGACTTCCACAAAGAAGACAACTACAAAAAAGACTTCTACAAAGAAGTCAAAGTAACAGGAGGCAATCATGACACAAGCTCAATTAGTTCTGGCTTGCAAGCTGGCTTGTAGAGTTTCATCCGATTCAACGGATAGTGAATTCAATGATCTCATCAATGCCGGATTCGGAGACTTGGAGATCTCCGGTATTGCTGACACTCAGGGTAATCCTTACACTGCAGAGACTGCAGATCAGCTTGTGATCATTGCCATTAAAACTTATGTCAAGCTGCATTATGGCGATCTTCTGAGTATGGATGAATATGACAAGCTCAATGCTTCTTACTGGGAGCAGAAGGCACAGCTCAAGATGAGAACATATTCAGATTCGAGGTATCAAGATCAGGAGGAGTCGTGATGTTTAAGATTATCGATTTCTCACTTCTCACTGAGACTAAAACAAAAGATGCGACAGGTCAGACCAGTTCTGTAGATGTTCCGGTCAGCAGGATCGGAAAACAGAAATCTATCTATCAGAACGAGTTCTACAAGGCTGACCAGGCTGGAATCAGGCCACAGGGTGTGATCGAGATGAGTTCTTTTGATTACGATGGTCAGGCTTTCCTGATGATCGGAATACAGAAGTACACGATCTACAGAACATACATGGTCGGTACAGATCGCATAGAGCTCTACTATGGCGAAAGGGTTGGAAATGGATAGCCTTTTAGTCGAGATGAACAGAATTCTCGGAATGTACACGAACAATGTGAACATGGTAGTTCAGTCTACCATCGACACAACTGCTCGTGATGCAGCCAATAAGCTCAAAGCAACATCTCCGAAGTCAAGCGGAGAGTATGCGAGGAACTGGGCTGTAAAAAAGAAGAATGGTTATGCTGTGGTCTATAACAAAGCTCCGACATACAGACTGACACATCTCTTGGAGAATGGTCACGATGTAGTCAGGAATGGCGAGAAGGTAGGCCATGCTCCTGCTCATCCACACATAAAGCCAGTAGAGGAATGGGTACAGGAAGAACTTCCGGCAAGATTGGAGGATGCTTTAGGAAATGTCACTTAAAACTTTAGTCAAACTTCTTGAAGATGCCAAGTTCGATGTTCATTATGGAGAAGCTCCTGATGGAACAAAATGCCCTTATGTAGTTCTCACTGATCACGAACAGCCAAACTTCGCAGCAGACAATAAGACATACACGGAAACTACTTCACTCAGAATCAGATTGGTCGAGAGTGGAGTTCACAACTGGACTCTCATAGGGACTCTGAAGAGTGTACTCGATGGAGCTTCACTGCCATATGGCATCACTTATGTCGAGGAGACTTCAGAGAAAGTATGCGAGACATACTTCGATATTAGATTTTTAGGAGGAATAGACAATGCCTAATGATGCAAAAGTATTCTATGGCCTTTCCAATGTTCACTACGCTCTTCTCACAGAGACAGTAGATCCGGACACTGGTGCGATTACATCTTCATACGGCTCACCGAAGGCTTGGCCCGGTGCCGTAAACATCACACTCGATCCTTCTGGTAATCCTGTAATCTTCTCTGCTGATAACACAGCATACTACACGATTGCCAACAATCAGGGCTACGAGGGTGACTTCGAGTGCGCTATGATCCCTGATGACATCCGTATTGACACTCTTGGCAACAAGAAGGATGATAACGGAATGATCGTAGAGACAGACAAGGATGAAGTTTCTTACTTCGCTCTTATGTTCGAGTTCAACACAGATAAGAATCCGAACAGATATGTGTTCTACAAGGTATCACTCGCACAGAGACCGACAGTCGCTTCTGAGACTGTTGATGTCACATCCGATCTCTCTGTTAAGACAGAAAAGGTTAAGTTTAAGGCTATGCCTCAGACTTCCGAGACAGAGATTGATGGTATTAAGTGCCATCTTGTAAAGGCTTTCACTGGAAAGAATGTAGACGCTTCCGCTTATGATGATTTCTATAGCGCAGTTTACACTCCTTCATTCAATGGAGAGTCATCCTGATAGGATAAGGACATAGGGGAGAGGTCGTATGATCTCTCCCTTTTTTTACAAAGGGAGAAAGCAAATATGTTCGACACTAATAATATTGAAATCAATGCAGCATTTTATGAGCTCTATGAAGACATCTTTGGTGATGACTTCTTTGTGATATTGTCTTCCATGAAGCCTAACGGAAGAATCACGAGTTTGAGAGCTCGTAAAGTTGAAGAACTTTCAGAAGATGAGCAGGCAGAAGTAATGAGATTCAATGTCTCACTCGGAACCAAGATGAAGAAGATCACTCCGAGAATCGCATATGTAGGCTCACTTCTTCATAATAAGAAGTATCACGGAAGCTACGAAGACTACATGGCTTTCCTGGCGAGCTGTGATGCTACAGATTTTCTTACTCCTCAGATAACAAAGGAAGTATGGGAAAAGATCAATCTTGATCAGTCAGTTCCGAAGTCAGTAAAAAACGCATAAAGGGCGGGCAAACTACTCGCCCTATGACTACTTCGCTCTTTCAGTTAAGAGCATTAGAGCTTGGGATTCGTAAGCAGGATCTCAGGCTCTATTCATGTGGACAGATATTCGGAATCCTGACAGAGAAGACAAATGATAAGTACGAGTGGCCGAGAATAGCCACTCAAAGTGATATCGAAGCTCTTTTCCCGATGTAAAAGGGAGAATACAAATGGCTGGTACGATCAAAGGCATTACAATTCAAATCGAAGGTAAGACTTCCGGACTGACAAAGGCATTACAGGATGTCGAGAATCAGATCAAGAAGGATGATCAGGCCTTAAAGAATCTCGATAAGGCTCTCCAGTTAGATCCTACGAATGTAGATCTCTTGGCAGCTCGTGAGGCTGTTCTTGCCGATAAGACAGATGCAGTCACACAGAAGATGGAGATCTTGCAGCAGGTACAGGCTGATGCTCTTACAGAGCTTCCTGATGATGCACAGCTCTCAGCATCCCAGATGGCCGAGCTCTCTGCAGAGATTGCTTCAACAGAGGCACAGTTAAATGATCTCTCAGGAGCTGCCGATGGTGCATCCGGAGATGTTGCTGAGGTTGGTGAATCAGCAGAAGACACAGGCGATTCAGTAGAAGAATCCTCCGAGTCATTCAATGACTTTGGTGAGGCTGCCGAGACTGCAGGTGAGGTCGCTGCTGCCGCTATGGATGCGGTAGTAGTTGCTGTTGAAGCTGTCGTAGCTGCGGCTGCGGCTGCAGGTGCTGCCATTGGTGCTGCTTTCGTAGAAGCGACATCAGCTTTGGTCAATGCTACGATGAACACATCACAGCTTGCTGATGAGCTCCTCACACTGTCTTCTACTACTGGTCTTTCCACAGACACATTACAGGAATTGAATTATGCCTCCGAGCTTTTAGATGTTGATACGGCCACAGTAACAGGATCGATCACGAAGCTGACAAAGGCTATGGGCTCGGCTGCCGATGGATCCGAATCAGCAATCTCGAAATTCAACGATCTCGGAATTGCCTTCCAGGATGAAGAGGGAAATCTCAGATCCTCCGAAGATGTGTTCTGGGAAGCCATAGACGCTTTAAGCGGAATTGAAAATCAGGCCGAGAGAGACGCAGCAAGCATGGAATTGTTTGGCCGTTCAGCCAAAGAGTTGAATCCTCTCATCGATGCCGGAAGTGAAGCCTTCAGAGCTTACGCTGAGGAGGCCAATAGCGTAGGTTATGTCATGTCAGAATCTACGCTTGATTCCTTTGGTGCGCTTGATGACAATATGCAGAGGCTCACCAATACGACTCAGGCTATCAGTAATTCCTTTGGTCAGGTCTTACTTCCCATCCTCACAGAGTTGAGTGGCGATGCCGTTGAACTGCTCGGAAGCTTCTCTGCTGAGATGGCAGGAGCAGGTGGAGACATCGAGAAGATAAGCTCTATCATTGAGCAGTATGCTCCACAGGTTGTTTCACTCGTAGAACAGTATATCCCGAAAATTCTCACCATCGTGGAGTCTGTCTTCAATGCTCTGTTGCCATTGGTGGTCTCACTTGCGCCTCAGCTCATCTCGCTCGCAGGATCTCTGATCGAGCAGCTTGCTTTGGCAATTTCCGAGAACAGCGATTCATTCCTGGCAGCCTTCCAGTCTCTCTTCGAGTCTGTGATCGATTCAGCGATTACTCTGCTCCCGGTGCTCATACCTTTGGCGATTGATCTCGTATTGACTCTCTGTGATGCGATAGTCACATATGCGCCACTCCTCATTAATGGCGCATTGGAGATAATCCAAACGCTGACCACTCAGCTTTTGAGCGAAGAGAACATCTTAAAATTCATCAATGCAGCGACACAGATAATCATGGCTCTGCTCAATGGTCTGACTACGGCCCTTCCGATTTTAATTCCGGCTGCGCTCAATGCCATTTTGACCATTGTCGACTCGCTCCTGAGCAGTGGCTCACTCAGTCAGATCCTGAGTGCAGCTCTCACGCTGATCACTACTCTGTCGAGTGCTTTGATTGATTATCTTCCTGTCCTGATAGGCCGTCTCCCTGAGATCATCTTAGGCATTGTCGAATTCCTCAGTGGTGATGGACTTCCTCAGATCATTGAGGCTGGCTTCACGCTCATCACAGGCATTATCGCAAATCTCCCTGAGATAATCGTAGCCATCGTAGGCGGTCTTGTAGAGCTTATCGCAGGCATGATCGAGTACATCACTGGTGATGGTGCAGATGACATCTTGCAGGCCTTCGCTTCCGCCTTCAACGGCATCATCGAAGGTGCAGGTGGATGGGGATCTGATATTATCAGCAATCTCATAAGCGGTATTACATCAATGTTCTCAAATCTCACTTCAACAGTAAGTGACGCTGCCGGAATCATTGCTGACTTCTTACACTTCTCCGAGCCAGAGAAAGGCCCTTTGTCAGACTTTAATGAATCAGGTGGAGACATGATCGAGACATTCATCAGTTCGATGAACAGTCAGAGAGCAGAGCTGCAGGATGCGCTCAATAGTACGGCTGGCCTGATAAGCAATGAGATGAATGGATCCTACGAGATAGCAACACAGAGTAATGTCACACAGACAGTCGACTATACAGGTGGCCTTTCCAGAATCGAACAGGCGATCACTGCTTCAGTGGCAACACAAGGTGCAGGCGATGTGGCTTCCATAGTCATACCTGTGTATATCGGTGGTGAT
>JAEIGA010016752.1_pt1 | contig 11144 bp, 23 predicted proteins | sample 9270691 | NCBI WGS metagenome assembly JAEIGA01 (sample SAMN17057246, study PRJNA624740) | gut metagenome | biome: biome; isolation source: fecal sample | host: Bos grunniens | place: China: Xizang | collected 2019 | reverse complement strand
TTATCTTCTTTTGCTTCGTATATAACTTCTAATACAAAGTAATTTAACTTAGGTATAATTCTAATTTGTTTAGCTGTATTTAAATGTATTATATTATCTATTACAATATCTGTTTTAGGCATTTTAAATGATGTATTAGTTTTAGATAATGTAGAACAATTAAGTACAATTAAATTTTTACTATTTTTCTTTTTATAATGTGGTAATTTTACTGGTTTATTATATTTATTAGATTGTTTTAATTTTAATAAGTTAAAAAATGATTTAAACGTTAAATGCACTTGTTTTAATACTTCTTGACTTACATTAATTGGAAGTGAACGATAATCTTTTTGATTAGTTAATTTAAATACTCTATTAAGCTCATAATAATTAACATAATCATAATCTACATTAGAACAAATATCTTCTATATATTGTTTTCCTTTTCTATTAAAATAATGTTGTCTTATAGTAAAAATAGCTGCATTATATAAATTAGAAGATAACATAGTAAGTTGTTCTAATTTCTTATAATTAGAATTAGATTGTTTAATTATATGTTGTTCTACTAATTTCATTATTTAAAAAATTAAATTTTAATAAATTTAATACTTCTTTTAATTTAATTTATTTTAAATTTTTAATTTTATTACTATTTTATATAAAAATAAATAAATTAAATGAAATAACATATATAATTTATAAACATGTGCATACACACAGTTTTACATATTTGGGTAGTACTATTTTTTATTGTTTTCTTAATAATATTTGTTACTCAAGTTATTTCAGAAGGATTTGAATCTTTAATAGACGAATTAGAGCAAAATATATTTCTATTAATATTCATGGCGATTATAACATTTGTTTTTTCAATATTATTTTCATTTTTAATAATGTCATAAAAATGATTTTTACTATTAACTGTATTATACCAATAGTAATTTACGTAATAACGTGTTTAATAATATCAACAGCTGTCGACATATGCTTATATTATTACACACCAGATATTATAAGATATATACCTTTTATGTATATTGTTATTATGATAATGTCATTAATAATATCTATTCTTTTTACATTATTAGAACTACAAATTTATTTATTATATTCAGTTTAAAATTATAAAAACATTACCTATATAATATATGACAGCAGTTATATTTTATTTTTTATGTTTATTTACACTTTTGTTATACATATATAGACAAATAAAATATTTTAAACCTATCAATATATTAACAGTATATATAATATTTATAATATATTTTATAGTATTTATGATAATTCAATTTAACTTTTAAAATTATGAAAACACCATTAAAAACATATATAAAAAATACGATTAAGTGTTTAAAATATCCTTTTCTATATCCAAGAAATAGATATGATGATAAATATCATGCAAATATTCTTGGAAAACAAGTATCTAAAGCTCATGGAGAAGCATTTCAATTGTATGTTGTAAATATTAAATTAGAACGAAAAGAAACAGGTAGTTATTCTAATTACCTTAATTTTAATAAATTCGGTATAAATGTTGATTTATCAGAATTAATATTATCGCAAAACAGTAGTCAACATTATATATCTATTTATAATGAATATGATACTAAAGAAATTTGGTTACAAGATACTTTTAGTATTAATTACGATAAATTTGAAATACTTGGTTTATCAAAAAACGAAACTTTTTTAAAAAATCCAATAATAACTATACATATTAAAGTACGAGATGAAAACGATACTACTAATTACGGTTTTACTAGTTATAGTAATTACCTTAAAAAGAACGAAATAAAATATTATAAGTATAAATTCCTTGAATGGTTTGATAAAAAAATTCTTGATAGATTGTTTCCTTATCCTGCTTATACAAAATGGGATAGTCTAAAACAATATCCAGGTTGGTATAACACTTTTGGACAAGAATTACTTGACGAGATTTATCATCAACTTAAAAGGGAAGGATTATTATATAAGTGTAGAATTTACGATATTAAAGAGAAATTCGGTGTTCTTGAAATTTATACAAATTGTATGTCAGTTTATAATATCTTATCAAAATATAGAAAACTGTCTTGGGACACTTGTATTAAGTGTGGAAAACCATCAGAAGTATATACAACAAGTTGGATTTCTCCATATTGTAATGATTGCATAGATAAACTTGAAAGAAAACTTAACGTTAAACCAATTACAAAATCTGAAGAAAATGATTTCGAATAGCATTGCTCCTTTTGACTTATTAAAAATGTATATTAAAAAAGACTTCAAACTACGTGATGAAGAAACTTTTGCTTTATATACCGAAGATGGTCTTTTAATTGATAGACGACAAATCCAAGATTGGCAATTAAATGGATCTCGTGAAGAACATATTTCAGCACCATTTTATTTTCAACTTATAGAATGGCTTCAAGCAAAACATCATATCTATATTGAAGTAAGACCTTATAATGATGTATCAGAATATATAGTACAACGTAAGGGATATTGTGTTAATATTGTTAAATATAATAATGAAGAAACTAGTACAGAATGGACAGAAACATTAACTAATTATCAATTAGGTTATATACTAAAATCAGACGCATATTATATGGGTCTATTATATATAGTAGTTAGAGATTTAATTTAAAAATATGAAAAAAGTAGATTTTGAAACAACAAAGAAATTATTTGACTTAGGTTTTACAATACGTACAAGTGAAATAATAGGGTTTTATATAATTGATAATAACGTTGTGTACCAATATTCAAACGTTGGTCAAACATTAACAGAATATTTAAAAGATCCAGCACGTGAAAAAATTCCTGCACCTACTACAGATCAAGTTATAAATTGGTTACGAGAAAAACATTATATTGAAGTTGTAATATCTCCTTTCTCAAGTGTTAGATACTTAGACGTTTATAAACCTGATTACATAATTAAAATTTATGGAGATGATTGGAGTACACTTTTAACAAATGATGATAAAAAGTATCAAGACTATGAAGAAGCACAACTCGCTGCTATTAATTGGATAATTGAAAATAATAAATTAAGAAAATTATGTTGAAAGAAGAAACTCTACTATTATACAAAGATTTATGTGGTAGAACTACATATGGAACAAAAGTAAAACACGACAATGGAATTTTTACCTTTGATAATAATCATTGTGGAATAGGTATGATTGATATTGAAACATCTCCTAAAATTATTTTAGGTGGATGTTATTATGGAGACAATATTAAACCTTATTTGTTTCCATTGTCAAGTATGACTGAGCAACAAAAAGAGGAATATCTTTTTATTGTTGATTATATTTCTCCAGATGACAGTGATAACTTAGCAGAAGGTGAATTTATTTATGTAGATCTTATTACTGAATTAATATACTTTTACAATAGACATCATTTAGATTATAGAGGTCTAATTCCTAAAGGTTTGGCATTAGACGCCACAGGACTAAATATTTATTAATATAAGTAATTCTATCACGACACTAACTCTAAGGTAAGACACTGGGTAGAATTTGAAAACATTAATATCTCCGAAGGTTTGTGAAACATACAAAATGCGATAGTGCTGACCAAAGAGCAGTTAGAACGGTATTAATGAATTATATTTTAATATATTAAATTAAACATTTATTAGTAATGACACTCAGAAGAAAAATATCAAAATTTAATTTACTACTTCATGGATTTAAATTATCGGATGAAGATATTAATATTTGGACCAAACGAGTACCAATCAAACGTTCTCATGATGTAATGATATATAACTATCATTGGAAAGAACGCATTTTAAAATATACTTGTTATGATTGTATTGGTTTTGTTCTATATACAGGACAAATAGACGATGAACAAAAAGCATATAATGAAATACTAACAATATGAAGTTTTTTGAATAATTAGTTTTGTAATAGTATTAAACATTTATTAGATATGAATAAAAAACAGAGAGAGTTACTATTAAAAGACCTTTGTGCAAGATTGCCTTATGGAGTTAAGATGCAAATAAAAAATGAAATTGTTGTACTTGATTCCGTATGCGATGATGACGGTTATCATTTTAATTTCATAGGTGATGATAAAGAAGGTGTAAATATTGAACAAATTAAACCATACTTGTTTCCAATGTCAAGTATAACTGAGGAGCAAGCATTAGAATTATATAAATTATTTGGAATTAAGTTAACAGATTTAATTGGTTGGGATTATATTAAAATCAATGAAGTAACAGGAATTACTTTTTTCTTACAAAAAGGATTTGATGTTGAAACACATCTTGATAAATTAATCGATTGGTTACTTAAAAATAATTTTGATTTCAGAGGATTAATTCCTAAAGGTTTGGCGTTAGACGCTACAGGACTAAATATTTATTAATTATGAAAGAGAAAATATTGACTTTATTAAGAGAAATGACAAATGACTCTAAGTCTGCTTCATATAAAGCAGAAAAGGAGCTTTGTAAAATACTAACCGAAGTAATAGACAAACTTCATACAGTAGAGAAAAAGGTTGGTTCATATATTAGAAATTACCCAGAAAAGATAGAGAGTATTGACGAATGTTATTGGTACAATGAACTACCGAATGAAATCGAGTGCAATGATGGTGACTTTTGTTTTGAAACTGAGTGGTTGGACATAAATCTTCAAGAATATTTTGAAAAGTTAAAGAAAAGCGAAATCAATGGTATTAAACATACTATTGAACGTGTAGAATATTCTTTAGTTAAGCATAGAGAGGAAATAAAACGTCTTGAAGAACTTAAATTTGAGGATTTGGGAATATGAAAGAGTGGTTAAAAACACAATGGAAATATGATAACCATCCAAAATATCAAAAATATTTTGAAGAATGGTATAACAATATAACAGATACACAAAAACAATATTTTCAAAAGCAAAAAGAAAATATTGAGAATGGTAGTTTAACTAAATGGATAACATAAATTATTTATAATCGTTATGAATATAGAACTCAACATAGTATCTAGAATAGAAACATTGCGAGCAGACATATTATCTATTTGTGAGAAATACATAAATAACGTTTGTACATATAAAACTAGATGTGAATTTTATCAAGAAATAGATGAATTAGTTGCTAATTATAAAGCGAAAGGTTTTCTTCACCCAGATTTTCAATTAGAACATTATATGAAAATTAAAATAAGCAAAAGTGGGTTTGGTAATTGTCTTACACAAACTCTTGTTTAAAGTTTTTATAATTTTTCCTATATTAAAATAAACTAATTTTAAAAATATGATAAATTATCCTGAACTACAAATAGCACCAGATCAATATGATAAATTAGCGTCTGAAGTTAGATTTAATGGTAAAAAAATTTTACCACCGGAAGGTTATCTTATTGGACAAATAACTGATACAAATACTGGTATGCTAGTTGAATTTGTAAAGAACCCAGAAGAACTAGTACGAGAATGTATTCGTAAAGATATGTTAGAAGGCGTAGAAGAAGAATATAAAAACACTATAGAAGATATAAACAATTTATGGAAGAATTATTAGAACAATTACGTGAGCATTTCCGTTCAATGTCTCAAGAAGAACTTGAAAAGGAATGGAAAGAATATGATATGTATAATAAAGTTGGTCCAACAGTTAATGAATTTTTAGAACAATATGAAAAAAGAATCTAAATAAATTTTAAATTTTCATAGTTTGATTCTATATTATATGTGAACTTAAATAGTATACAATTATGGCAAATAAAAAACAAACTCCAAATTATTGTTCAGTTGACGAAGAAATGATGATGTGGTGTTCTTATCGTTATGCAATTGGACGTAAAACATATGTTAGTACTCTTGCAAATTATATTGCTGAAATATATTATAATCGTTTATCACCTGAACGTAAGCAGTTTATATCAAAAGATATCAAAAACTGTATTGACCAAGTATTATCATTTGGACAACCTTGTTTCAGATACGATGGAAATGTTAGTCACGACAATCGAGATGCACTAAATGATTTGATTATTTGGTTAAATGAAAATATCAAAGAAGAAAAAGATTTAGTTGGAGTTGGCGAAATTATTTGTCATCAAAAATCTTATTCAAATCCTGAAAAAGAATATACGACAATACCAGCACGTTACAATAAAACTATTTGTGATTTAGGTATCTCAGATTTACTTTGCTGGTATAATCTTGCACAATTATTTAATATTAAAGATTATAAACTCGTTCACTATAAAAAAGATAATGGCGAAGAAGGAACAATTAAAGCATTTGAAACTTGGATGCCATCTATTAAAGAATATACTGAAGGAAGCCAAGTATTTCATATATCAAGTCGTTATAACTTCGAAAAAATTTACATTGGAGTTGATAGATATAGTTCATTACCAAATAATTATTCGTATATAAACCCAGATTTTATTACAAAAGTTGAAGACTATGAAAACTACATTGGGAAATAGATTACAGTTAATAGAATGCTTAGAATATGCTTTATTACAAAGCGATAAAAATATATTCAAATTAGACCAAACTTTAAATTCGGATTATGGAAGTTGGTTACCTAAGTCAGATAAAAATTTATTACGTGAAGAGATAAATAAAGAAAAATCAATGAAAGCAAAAATAAAAGAATCTTTAGATCTTGTAAGACAATTTAATATCGAAGATTATGAAGAAAAACACATTACAAATACTTGAAGAAGCAAATCATTTAGTTAAAAGAAATATCGAAACACGCAAGGAGTTATTAAAAAATCCGGATTTTGATGTGGAACCTCTTTCAAAAGGAATAGAAGACTATAAAAACATTAGTGAAAGATTAGAAAAATTAATTTCTGAAGAATATGCAAAAGTTCAAGAGTGATTTAACAACGTATTTTTTTAAATCTGTTCTTAAAACAATAGGCTTTAATGATACAGGTTTACCATTATGTCCAGATGCACTTATATTGTATCTTAATGAACGTAGTATAAAATTAACTGTATTTAAAGAAAATAGTGGTAAATGGAATTTTATTGGTGTAGATATGGGTTTAAAATATGACCACATGTTTACAGAGAATTTCACACCATTTGATACTTATGAACATTGTCGTGATGCTGGCATTATTGAATGTTGTTGTTATTTGAATTTACAAAGTAATGTAAAGAAAGATGAGGAACATAAATCTAAACTTGACGAAGAAAAACACGACGGAGAAATTCAAGAAGATTATGTTTCGCATTTTAATTAAAAAATAATTAAATTTTTAAAAACGTTTCTATATTTAATATACATAAACTAATAAATATAATAAATTATGGAAATTCAAAAGGTAACAATCAAGAAAGGTTTTTATGACAGTGTAGAAGATATTGAAATCTATATTCCTTCTACAGCAGTATGGATTAACGAGCAATCTACAGGAGACAGATGTCATAGCGGTAATTTCCATTATTTAGGTATAGTTCCATATAAAGATTATTTGGAATACGATAAGTTTATGCAAAAACATATTGAAGATGAAACCGGAGATTCAGATTTTGAAACATACCTTGACTATTTTGTAAAATTTTTATTCGGAAAAGAATACGTATTATTTGGATTGTCTGATGCTAATGATATGGGTCAATTTAATATGGTTTCAGTTGATACATTTAATAGTATCTGTGATTTTTCAAAATATACTGTTATTCGATTAAAACGTTTTGAAATAGAATATATAGGTAAAATCAAACGTATTAATGGATTACATAGTGCAGAAGTAGTAACTATTACTAAAGAAGCTATTGATACAGGGTTTTGGAAGTTAGAATCATTATTATATAAACAAAACTATGATGATGATTATATTACTATTATAAAAAAGAATAATGTTGTTAATAAGTATTATAAACAAGCTGTATACAATATTCTTTCATCAAGTGGTATACCTGTTAAAAAATCTTGGAATTCTAATATAAATCTTAATGCTATTAAAGAACAACAAGAACATATGTCAAATAAATATGACATGTTTAATTTAACAGAAGAACAAACAACTGAATTTACTGAAGATATGATACTTCTTCATAAATTATTTAGATTCAAAAAATATATGACGTTATAATAACTATGTCGAATGTAGATTTTAAACCAGATACAAAATTATTTGGTGGCGGTATGCAAGGATGGACATGTCCTAGATGTGGTAGAGTTTATTCACCATTAGTTCAAACATGTTCACATTGTAATAATAAAATTTCAACACAAGAAAATAGAAATTCTAATTTTTCTACTGAGTGTATGATTTGTGATTGAAAGAACTAGTTAAACTAGTTCTTTTTTTTTTTATGTTTAAAAAATTTTTAAATTTTTAAAAAAATGTCTATATTAGATATGTAATTAAAACATATATAGTATTATGAAAAAGAAAGAGAAAATCGAATATAGAGAAAAAATCAAAAACACATTTTTTGATGTTCTTAAAGAAAATGATTTCACAGTAGAAAATATTGAAGAAAGTAATGGTTATTTCTTATTTGAATTTGGAGAAAAAACTGTTTTTCATTTCAATATTAAAGAAATTAAAAAATGGAAATTTGGTCTTTGGATTCGTGATGGAAAGAAAAAAGATTCGTTTAGAATAGAATTCTTTGGTGATAAAATTGATTGGATTGACAAATTTAAACCAACAGCATCAACTCTTTCTCATGATAAAGAATATACATTAGAAGATTTTAATAAATCTAGTCTTGAAGATGAACTTACAATTTTCTACTATGGTTTTTGTAAACACTTAAAACAATTAAAGGCTTCTCGTCATATCAAAGAATATTCATTGAATATATATACTGGTGAAGATGGATTTTTAAAATGGATGTGGCATGAATTTGTAGCTTTTAAATGGTATCCATTCAGAAAATATGTTGCAAGAAAATTAACAAGTACTTATCATAAACTTATCAAATATTATCTTGAAGTTAGATATAGAAAATATATTGAAGAAGTTGAAATTGTTAAGACACCTTTCTTTATGCATGATACAGATATCGAAATCACTTATAAAGAAGGTATTGAAAATGAAGTATTAGATAAAATTACTGAAAAAATAGACAGTACATTGACTACCAAAGTTCTAAATCCATTTAGATATTTAATTGGAGAATCAGAATTAACATATTATCAAGTAAGTGAATCAGGTCAAATAGAGTAATATTATGAAAGCAATATATCCTTGTAAAATATTTATTGAATGTTTTGAAAGACTTCAATATGTAATTAGACGCTGTTATGAGTTATATATCGATACAACTGATATTTGTAGAACACCTGCAAATAAAGGTCCTTTTTATATGATAATTCAACCATTAGGTGAAGGTTTTAAAGCAGTGTTTACAGATAATCAAAATTTCAATCGTTCTGATTATAAAGAGATTACCTCATTAGATTTTATTGATAAATATACTCTATACGATGGTGAAAATCCTTACAATCTTAAAGATGGTAAAATCTATTTTGTTAAAGAAACAAAAGGTATAAACTCACATGATGACGAATATTGGTTATTTAGATATCGTGAAAATTTTGATAGAGTATCACCTGGAAATACTATTTGTAGATGTTACGATTGTATGTCTGTTTATAAAGGTGTAATGGATTATAGTTGTCTTACTCCAGGTATTGTATTAGCAGATAGAGAAATTTATGAAATCCGTGAAGCAACACCTGATGAAAAAGAAATGTATTATAGATGTTTAAAAGTTTACGAATTTAAAAGAGTATGAAAAGAATTGAATTAATAGAAATCCTTAAAAATAAAATCAAAACACTTAAATGTGCTGATTTTAATAAGTTGAAAGATGATTTACAAAAAGACGAAGAAGGAAATCCAATACCTGATTCTATATTAGTTTCAGAAACAAAAATTCGTCCTTGGAAAATATCTGAAAACTATGGCATTGGTATTGAAACTGAATACCGAGGAGAAAAATATATCTCTAAAACTGATTCCGAAAAAGGTTTCAAAATGTGTGGAATTTCAATAACAGATTTTAGAGCATATGGTAATTATCATTGTTATGGTGAAGTTAGTGTAGACCATGCAGTATGGGAAAATATTAAAACAGGATCACATACGTTATCTTCAGAACTTGAGAATAGATTTCCAGAAGTAGAACACACAATAGTATGGAATGCTAATAGATTATTGTTTGAAGATGACATTGTAAATGGTAAAGGTGATTGGCATGGTTATGAAGCAAACAATACAACAGAACGTTTTGATTCATATGATGAATTACTTTTAACAGCAATATACACAATACTTGTTCGTATCGAAGGACCTTTAAAAATCAAAAATGACGTATTATATGTAGTTGTTCCAGATAAAGATATGTTGGTAACAATTGATAAAGATGATAACGTTACATTAAGAAGTGATATTGCTAAGATTATAGTATATAACAATATTAATTTTCATTAAAAAATATATTATTATTTTAATATTATCACGTAAATGTAATAATATATGGGTTAACTACGAACCCTCTACTTCTTTCTCCTATTATAGAGTTAGAAGCTACGTTTAGATATTTTCTAAGAATATTAAGAGAGCCATTTATATCAGCATTGATATAGTGGTTTTCTTTTGTTTGGTATAATCCTCTATTAATTCTTTTACCACTAGGATTAAACTTATTATCAGATTTACCATATACAGGAATAAAATCATTGTCTAAAAATGATACCTTACTAGTATAAGATTCTTCTTGCTCTATAATATTTAGTCCTTTTAATTTACCTTTATATTTTATTTGTTGTACTAATATATTAAATGGTATAGATACAAATGTTTGATTATTTTTAACTCCTATGTTTATGTTTTGTTTCCAACCATCATTTTTACCTATTATAATAGTATTGATATTATTTTGAACACAAATATCTATTATATACTTAGATGAATGATGTAAATACCATTTTATTTTATTGTTTCTTTTTAAAGATAGTAATCTTAATTTCTTAGAAGTTTTAGTTTTATTTATTAGCTCTAAATTTGATTTTAATTTAGATGATTTCTTATTATAATATTGATTGATAGATTTTATTGGTCTACCATTTATAATAAAAGAGTTAATTACATTAGAAGAACATGCGGCTAGATTATTTACTCCCATATCAATAGATAAATATCTATTATTATC
>JAEIGA010016751.1_pt1 | contig 11144 bp, 11 predicted proteins | sample 9270691 | NCBI WGS metagenome assembly JAEIGA01 (sample SAMN17057246, study PRJNA624740) | gut metagenome | biome: biome; isolation source: fecal sample | host: Bos grunniens | place: China: Xizang | collected 2019 | reverse complement strand
GGTGTATCTATATACTCTTTTAGAACAGAGATATTTTAATAGGATGATGTTCGACATGGATAAGATACATTGATTGAAAGATTATGCAAAAGATTATATGCCTAATAGAATCTCTCGGTTCTGGCGGAGCGGAGCGACAACTTTCGGGCTTGGCTGTACTGCTTAAGCAAGAAGGTTATAATGTCGAGGTTTGGTATTATGCCCCCAACCACTTCTATCGTGACAATCTTGACAGAGCAGGGGTGACATATCGCTTTTGGGAGAAAGCTCGTGATAAGAAAAAACGCATCGGTATTATCCGCAAAGAGCTTCTTAAAGCAAAGCCCGACACAGTAATTACCTACCTTGATACACCATGCATAATTGGATGTATAGCTAAACTTACAGGTGGCAAATTTAGCCTTATTGTTTCGGAAAGAAATACAACACAAAAAATCGGAATCAAGGAACGCCTTAAATTCTTTTTATATCGTTTTGCTGATTATATCGTTCCAAACTCAGAAACTCAAGCACAATTTATTAAGCACAACTTTCCCTCGCTATCAAATAAAATTTGGTGTATAACAAACTTTGTTGACACAGATAATTTTAAGCCATCAAAACATGAAAATAACTCTGATGAGATAAGGGTGCTAACGGTAGCGAGGGTAATGCCACAAAAGAATGTACTGAATTATATATATGCAGTTAAGAAAGTTGTAGATAGTGGTCGTAAAATTAAATTTGATTGGTATGGGGAGCCCTTAAGCAGAGAATATTACGAACATTGCCAAAACTTAATAAAGGAACTGCGATTATCCTCAGTTTTCCACTTCAAAAGAGCAAGCTCCAATATCGTAGAAGAATATACAACATCTACATTTTTCTGTCTTCCATCAATTTATGAAGGTTTTCCAAATGTCGTTTGTGAAGCCATGAGTTGCGGTTTACCTATCTTATGTAGTGATGTTTGCGATAATCCAAATATTGTAACAAATGCAACTGGTTTTTTATTTTCTCCTCATAATGCTGAATCGATTGCATCGGCAATTATGATGGCCTCGGATATGTCAGATGAAGAATATCGTAAGATGCAAAATGCGTGTAGAGAAAGAGCCTTGCAGTTGTTTTCTAAAACATCCTTCTTAAACTCTTATAACGAAATACTCCAATAATAGCATATTAACATGTCGAATAGTAAGAAACCTATATTAGTTCTTGGAACATTAGGATACAATACAAATAAGTTAGACGGGCAGACTGTCAAAACCCGAAATATTGTCACTTTATTAAACGAGAAGTATTCTGGGCAAGTTAATGTTATCGACACATTGGTCGCAAAGAATAATATAGTAAAATCTATATTTCTGCTTTTTATAAATCTTGTTAGATGCAAAACGGTCATAATTGTGCCAGCCTCACATAGTTTCAACAGTATACTCCCTCATCTTTACAGGTTGTCAAAAGTTTTGAGGTATGATATTATACTTTTATGTGTCGGCGGATGGCAAATAGAGTTTTTCAATGGAGGCGGAAGATATAAACCACATCCATATCATTTAAAGATATGCAAAAAAATAAAGGCTTTTATGCCCGAAATTGAAAAGGTAACAAAAGAGTTAATAGAGGACTATAACTTTGAAAATTGCGAAACATTCCCAAATTTCAGATTAGTAGAGCAAATTTCCTCACAAGAGGTTGTACATAAGGATCAAACACAACTAAAACTGGTGTTTATGGCCCGTGTAAACAAATTAAAGGGGTACGATCTAATCTTTTCACTTGCGGATTTTATTAGAGAGCAGGGGCTAAATATCCATATAGATTTCTATGGTCCAATCAATACCGAGGACAAAGAAGATTTTTTAACCAAAATCCAACTTCATTCAGATATTACTTCGTATAAGGGAGTTGTTCAACCTGAAAATATAAATACCACATTGGTCGGATATGACTTGTTGCTATTGCCGACTCGATATTACACAGAAGGAGTCCCAGGAACACTATTAGATGCCTATGCTGCTAGGGTGCCAGTTATAGTAACTAATTGGAAACATGCAAAAGAGGTTGTAATCGATGGAACTAGTGGCATTATTATAGACTTCGATAATCCAGAAGAAGAATTAAAAAACACAATTATTCAGTTGTACTATAATAGAGATTCTCTAAACAAACTACGGTTGGGGACTGAATTAGGCTTAGAACCGTACTCGTCAGAAGCAGCGTGGAACAAGCTTAAAAAATATCTATAAAGCATTACTAATATGGGAACCATTTCATCACTAAAAAAAGTGGTAAAAAACAATAGTTTTTTGAATGCACTTTGGCAAAATGTTGTTTGCAAAATAATATTCAAGGTTAATCCTAAAATTTTGGCAAACTGGACATATAAATCCAGATTTAATAAGAATATTGATTGGGATAATCCTAAAGATTTAATCGAAAAAATATATTGGCTTCAGTTTAACACAGACACAAGTTTGTGGACTACTTGTGCGGATAAGTATTTAGTGAGAGAATATGTAGAATCCAAGGGGTTGGAAGAATCTCTAAATATGTTATATGGGGTATACAATAATGTTGAGGACATTGACTGGAACTCATTACCACAAAGATTTGTACTCAAATGGAATAACGGTAGTGGTCAAGTATTATTAGTAAAGGATAAATCTAAATTGAACATACCCGCAACTAAGAAGATCTTGAACAAATGGTTAAAAAGCAGTTATGGTTTTGAGGGAGCTCAACTACACTATTTAAAGATAAAATCATGCATAATCGCAGAAGAATATTTAATAAATGAAGTCGATCCAAACAAATCATTGATGGACTACAAAATATGGTGCTTTCACGGTCAGCCTAAATTCATACTAGTTGTATATGATAGAAATGGAGAAGACTACAAATTATCGGCATATGACCTAGCTTGGAATAATATTTCCCATGATGTATTTAATAAGTTAAATCCTCATTATGGTGGTGATAGTATTCCCAAACCAATTTCGCTTGATCGAATGATTGAAATGGCTGCTATATTATCATCTGATTTTATAGAAGTTAGATGTGATTTCTACGAGATCAATAACAAGCCGATCTTTGGAGAATTGACATTTACAACTGGATATGGTAGCTACTCTCAAGAGTATTATCTCAAACTAGGCGAATGCATTGATCTCAAAATAGAAAATAATTAAGATAACTTGATAATCTGTATAAAGCAAAAAACCATGAAAGCATGTTTTATGGGCTTGGGATATATTGGACTCCCAACAGCCATCATTGCCGCCAAGCACGGCATCCAAATTCACGGTGTTGATATCAACCCAAAGGTTGTAGAAAAAACCAATGCAGGTCAGCTGCACATTATTGAGCCTGGCATGCAGGAACTCCTTGAAGAGGTTGTAAAAAACGGACAACTCAAAGCAGATGTGAAACCTGTGGAGAGTGATGCATATTTTATGGTAGTCCCTACGCCTTTTAAGGGTGACCATCAGCCTGATACCTCGTATGTGGAAGCAGCAACCCGTGCCGTATTGCCGTTTCTTAAAGAGGGTGACTTGTATGTTATTGAGTCAACATCTCCCGTTGGAACGACCGAGGCTATGGCAGAGATTATCTTCACCGAGCGCCCCGAACTTAAAGACAAGATTTATATTGCATACTGCCCCGAGCGAGTTTTGCCCGGTAATGTGATTTATGAGTTGGTTCACAACGACCGCGTAATTGGTGGTTTGAACCCCGAATCGACAGAAAAGGCTATTGCTTTCTATTCTCAGTTTGTAAAAGGACAACTCCATAAGACAAATTGCCGTACTGCCGAGATGTGTAAACTCACCGAGAACTCTTCGCGCGATGTGCAGATTGCATTTGCTAATGAGTTGTCTTTCATTTGTGATAAGGCAGGTATCAATGTCTGGGAACTTATTAACCTCGCCAACAAGCATCCTCGTGTAAACATTTTGTTGCCCGGTTGTGGCGTGGGTGGACACTGCATTGCAGTAGATCCCTATTTTATCACTGCAGAATTCCCCATGGAGTCGCGTATGATTGGTCAGGCTCGTCAGATTAACAATTACAAAGCATTCTGGTGTGCAGAGAAGGTGCAGAATGAAATGCTCAAATTTGAGTTGAACAATGGTCGTAAGCCCGTTGTTGCGATGATGGGTCTTGCATTCAAACCAGATATTGATGATCTTCGTGAGTCGCCCGCAAAACAGATTGTAGCCAAAGTTATGCAGAGTTGCAACAATGCAAGCATCCTTATTGTTGAGCCCAATGTGGAGGAACATAATGTCTACAAATTGACTCCTTATCAAAAGGCGTTTGAGAAGGCTGATATTGTTGTATATCTTGTTGCCCACACACCTTTCAAAACCCTTCCCAAAGATACGGAAAAAGTTATTCTTGATTTCTGTGGCGTAAACAAAGGCTTCTAACCACCTTCTAATAATACAGACATGAAGAAAGTAATGCTCGTTTTCGGCACACGCCCCGAAGCAATCAAGATGGCTCCGCTGGTAAAGGAGTTTCAGAAATATCCCGAACAATTCAAAACAATCGTATGTGTAACTGGTCAGCATCGCGAAATGCTTGATCAGGTATTGCACTTGTTCGAGATAACCCCTGACTATGACCTGAACATCATGAAGCAGGGACAAGACCTCTACGATGTAACAGCTCGTGTGCTTGTCGGTATGCGCGATGTACTCAAAGAGGCTCAACCCGATGTGGTTCTTGTTCATGGCGACACAACCACCTCTACCGCTGCGGCTCTTGCGGCTTTTTATCAGCAGATTCCCGTCGGTCATGTAGAGGCAGGTTTGCGTACACACAATATTTACAGTCCATGGCCGGAGGAGATGAACCGACTCATCACTGGTCGCATTGCCACTTATCATTTCTCACCCACACCGCTCAGTAAGGATAATCTTTTGAAGGAGAATGTAGCCGAGAGAGCAATTACCGTTACCGGTAACACTGTGATCGATGCGCTCTATATGGTTGTGGATAAAATCAAAAAGGATGCAACTCTATCTAATGAGTTGGCAAGTTTGTTAAAGGAGGCTGGTTATGACACCTCTCGTTTGGCAAATGGTAAGAAGTTGGTTTTGATTACGGGTCATCGTAGGGAGAACTTTGGCGATGGCTTTATCAATATGTGTACAGCCATCAAGGATTTGACCCAGAAATATCCCGATGTGGACTTTGTATACCCAATGCACCTCAACCCCAATGTTCGTAAGCCTATCCACGAAGTTTTTGGCGAGGATTTATCAAATCTTGGCAATATGTTCTTTATTGAGCCTTTGGAGTATTTGAGCTTTGTATATCTGATGGAGCAGTCTAACATTGTCCTTACCGATAGCGGTGGCATTCAGGAGGAGGCTCCTGGACTTGGCAAGCCCGTACTAGTTATGCGCGATACAACCGAGCGCCCCGAGGCTTTGGAAGCTGGCACAGTGAAGTTGGTAGGAACTAACTATGATAAGATTGTATCAGAGGTGTCGAGCTTGCTCGATGATGCCGAGTATTACGATACAATGAGCAAGGCAGTTAACCCATACGGTGATGGCTTGGCATGTGGTAGAATTATAAACAAATTAGGATGAGAATATTATTTCTAACTGATAACTTTCCTCCGGAAGTAAATGCCCCAGCAAGTAGAACATATGATCATGCGAGGGTGTGGCAACAGTTGGGACATGAAGTAACAATTATAACATGTGCCCCCAATTTCCCTAAAGGTAAAGTATATGATGGTTATAAGAATAAACTATACCAAGTAGAACATGTTGATGGCATAAAAATTGTTCGAGTTTGGTCTTATATTACCGCAAATGAGGGCTTTATTAAGAGAACGCTGGATTTTATAAGTTTTTCTGTTTCCTCTTTTATCGCTGGACTGTTTCAGAAATGTGATATCATTGTCGCAACATCCCCGCAATTCTTTACAGCCCTGAGTGGTAGAACTTTGTCGTTTTTCAAACGCAAGCCATGGATTATGGAGGTACGTGACTTGTGGCCAGAGTCAATTAAGACTGTGGGTGCGATGAATGACGGAATAATTATCAAATATTTCGAATGGCAAGAAAAGCGTTGCTACAAATCGGCACAAAGGATTATAGTTGTTACAGATTCCTTTAAAAGGACTTTGGTTGAGAGAGGAATAGATCCAGAGAAGATATATGTGGTCAAGAATGGTGTGAATAAGGAGCTCTTTACGCCGATGCCTAAAGATATGAATCTTATCAATCAACTAGGACTTTCTAATCAGAAGATTATTGGTTACATTGGCACACATGGCATGGCGCACAAGTTGGATTTTATTCTAAAATGTGCGAAGAAAATAGATGGACTTAAAAACTACCATTTTATTTTCATCGGAGCAGGTGCTGAGAAAAACAATCTTCTTAAACTTAAGGAGCATTTACAATTATCTAATGTAACGATGCTTGATCCAGTCCCCAAAGAAGAGGTCAAAAAGTATATTTCAATTTTGGATGTAAGTTTAATAAACTTGCGAAAGTCAGATCTATTTAAGACAGTTATTCCTTCTAAAATTTTCGAAAACGCTGCGATGAGGATTCCAATCATTATGGGCGTAGAAGGTGAAGGCAAGTATATCATAGAAAGCTATAATGCCGGAGTGTGCTTTATCCCAGAAAACGAGGAAGATTTTATTTCAAAACTGGATAAACTATTGTCTGATTCGGGAAAATATGCAGAGTACCAGGATGGTTGTACTTCCTTAGCTAATGATTTTGATAGAGAGGTACTGGCTAAATCTATGTTGAAAATCATCGAAGGCTGTAAAAGATAGAGGGCAACTTTCTTAAAGAGTGATATTTAGCATATTGCATAATGAATAATTCCGCTTGTAAGCATCTATACGACTGTATTAACATACAATCGACCACTAACGCATCAACCTTGATAGATGTAGAATGGCAAGCCGTCTATGCACTTGCCAAGAGCCAAGGCGTATTGGCTCTTGCGTGGGATGTGGTTAGGCAATTGCCAAGCGAGCAACAGCCTCCGCGCAATATAAAGTTGCAGTGGGCATTGAGTGCCGAGCAGATTGAGAGGAGGTATCGCAGACAGTCGGCATTGGCGGGTGAGTTGGCGCAGGTGTATGGCGAGAAAGGCATCAAAACTATTGTGCTCAAGGGTCTGGCTATCAGCGGATATTATCCCGTACCCGAGCATCGCGAGTGTGGCGATTTGGATTGTTTCCTTGTTAAGTCTGACGACACGCAACAAGGCAATGCCATTGCGATAAATGCCGAGGGGCTTCCCGTTTCGTGTTACGATGAGGGCAACCAAGTGGCAAAGGATGCGGGCGCGGAAGTGGAGATTGGTTTCTACAAGCACTCGCACATTCACTATAAGGGTTTGATGGTTGAAAACCATGCCTTCTGTACTGCTGTGCGTGGCAGTCGCGATAGAAAGGCGTTGGAGCAACACCTGCAAGCGCTCCTTGTCGAAAAGCCTCTAACACGCATTGGCGACAGCCATTTGTACAGACCTTGCGCTGATTTCAACGCGCTGTTCCTTACTGCACACAGCTTTGGACACTTCCTCACCGAGGACATAAAGCTCCGCCATATTCTCGACTGGGCACTGCTCCTCAAGGCCGAGCAAAACAATATCGATTGGGAGTTGTTCTACAAGTGGTGCGATAGGATGCGCTACACCAAGTTTGTGGATGCACTTACGGCAATCTCGGTTAAGCATCTTGGGTTAGTCATCACAAACAACGCAATACATCAACATAGCGATCTTGCCGACAAGGTGTTGGACGATATTATGAATAGTAATCGCTCAATCCACAACACCAAATCTTCGACCTTCAAAAAGCGCCTTATGATTATTCGTAACCACATATTAGGCGGTTGGAAATATCGCGAGCTATACGAGAAATCGGCATTTGTGGAGACTATGAAGATGGTTTGTGCGTTTTTTATTGAACGCAAACCAAAAATATAAAAACTATGAAAGGCATTGTACTCGCAGGGGGAAGTGGCACAAGGCTCTATCCGATAACCAAGGGCATTAGCAAGCAGTTGTTGCCCGTGTATGACAAGCCGATGATATATTACCCCGTTTCGGTGCTGATGTTGGCGGGAATTAGGGAGATACTTATCATCTCCACGCCCCACGATATGCCTGCTTTTCAGCGACTTCTGGGCAACGGCTCGGACTATGGCGTGAGATTTGAGTATGCCGAACAGCCCGAGCCAAACGGTCTTGCCGAGGCGTTCATTATCGGCAAGTATTTCATCGGCAATGACTCTGCGTGCCTTGTTTTGGGCGATAATATCTTCTACGGTCAGGGCTTTACAGGTATGCTTCAAAAGGCTGTCGAAACCGCTGAGAGGGAGTTGAAAGCGACGATTTTTGGCTATCAGGTACAAGACTCGGCGCGCTTTGGTGTGGCGGAGATTGACGAAGAGGGCAATGTTTTGAGCATCGAAGAGAAGCCCACAAATCCCAAGTCAAACTATGCTGTCGTAGGACTCTATTTTTACCCCAACAAGGTGGTGGAGGTGGCGCAGCAGATTACCCCTTCGGCTCGTGGCGAAAAGGAGATAACCGCTGTAAATGAGGAGTTTCGCAAGGCGGGCGAGTTGAAAATGCAACAGCTCGGTCGTGGCTTTGCGTGGCTCGATACTGGCACGCAGGAGAGCCTTTTCGATGCTGCGAGGTTTGTGGAGGTTGTTGAGAGCCGTCAAGGTGTGCAGATTGCTTGCTTGGAGGAGATTGCATGGCGCAAGGGCTGGATTTCGGATGACGACCTGCTACGCTTGGCAGAGCCTATGCGTGCGAGCAGCTACGGGCAATATATGATTGAATTAATTAATATATCAAATAACAAATGACTGAATATTTATACCCCAAAGATGAGTATCGCTATTATGGGGGAGGTAAGTTATTGAAACACATGATGTTGCCAGCCCCAGATGAATTGAGATTTATTAAAGCTTTTCGCAAATCACAGTATTACTATAATAGAAACAAGCTATTGTGGTTGTGGTGGGAGTTGCGCAAAAGAAAGATAAGTAGAAGAACTCATATTCAGATACAAACATCTACAAAAATTGGTGCAGGGTTCTATATTGGACATTGTGGCCGTATAATAATAAACCCCAAAGCAATATTGGGTAAGAATATAAATATTTCAACGGGCGTAACAATTGGTCAAACAAATAGAGGGGAAAGAGAGGGAACGCCAATTATTGGAGATAATGTATGGATTGGAACGAATGCAGTTATAGTTGGAAAAATTACAATAGGAACAGATGTAATGATTGCACCTAATGCATATGTGAATTTTGATGTTCCATCCCATTCGATAGTTATTGGAAATCCAGCCACAATACTTCCTCGTGAAAATGCAACTGTTGGTTATATAAATAGGACTATTTAATGAGTATAATCAGGACCGAAATAGAGGGCGTGCTTGTAATTGAGCCACAAGTCTTTGGCGATGAGCGAGGCTACTTCTTTGAGAGCTACAACGAGGAGCGTTTTCGTGTCGAGACTGGATTGGATATCCGTTTTGTGCAAGACAACGAGAGCCGCTCGCGCAAGGGCGTTCTGCGCGGTCTGCACTTCCAGCGAGAACCATACGCACAGGCTAAATTGGTGCGAGTAGTGCAAGGTCGGGTACTCGATGTGGCGGTTGATATCCGCCCCAAGAGCTCCACATATGGGAAATATGTCGCCACCGAACTAAGCGCTGAAAATCGCTGCCAAATGTTTATACCAAAGGGCTTTGCTCACGGTTATGTGGTTTTGGAGGAGGCTACGGTTTTCCAGTATAAGTGCGACGAGTATTACCATCCCGAGGCGGAGGGCGGTATTGCTTGGAACGACCCCGAGATCGGCATCGACTGGGGTGTTGCGGAGAGCGAGATTATTCTCTCCGAGAGGGACAAACAAAGACCTCTTTTGAGCGAGTTATGCAAATTTTAGTCACGGGAGCCGCTGGGCAGTTGGGGCAGAGCATTGCTCGCACTGCGCAAAATAGTAGCGATGAATACATCTTCACCGACATTGCCGAGTTGAATATTATCAATCGTGATGAGGTGATGCGCTTCGTGACTGACAACAACATAGACATCATTCTCAATTGCGCCGCCTACACCGATGTGGAGCGTGCCGAGAGCGATGAGGAGCAAGCCCATCTGCTCAACGCCACTGCGGTGGGCTATTTGGCGGAGGCGGCAAAGGCGAACAACGCCCTGCTCATTCATATTTCCACCGACTACGTCTTTATGGGCGGATGTTGTGCGATGCTCACCGAGGAGAGCCATCCGCAACCCATTTGCGCCTATGGACGCACAAAACTCGCTGGTGAAGAGGCTATTAAGGCGAGTGGTTGTCACTATATTATCCTGCGTACTGCGTGGCTTTACAGTGAGTTTGGGCATAACTTTGTAAAGACGATGCTTCGCCTTACTGCCGAGCGCGAGGAGGTGAAGGTTGTGAGCGACCAGCTCGGAACACCCACCTACGCAGGCGATTTGGCAGAGGCTTTGGTGGCGATAATATCGAAGCGCAACTTCCATGAGGGCATATACCACTACACCAATCTCGGAGAGTGTTCGTGGTGGCAATTTGCGGGAGAGATTGCCCGCATCGCAGGACACAATAAGTGCAAGGTAATACCCTGCACCACAGCCGAATATGGTGCAAAGGCTCTACGCCCACACTACTCCGTGTTGGACAAGAGCAAGTTCCAACGGACCTTTGAAATCGAAATTCCCGAGTGGCGCGAGTCGCTCGAAAAGTGCATAGATGAACTTCAAGCGTAACATAGTTATCACCGGTGGTGCGGGCTTTATTGGTTCGCACGTGGTTAGGTTGTTTGTGAATAAGTACCCCGAGTACAACATCATCAACCTCGACAAACTCACCTATGCGGGTAACCTCGCAAACCTCAAAGATGTTGAGAATAAGCCCAACTACAAGTTTGTGAAGATGGATATCTGCGACTTCGAGGCGTTCTATCAGCTGATGCAGGAGGAGAAGATTGACGGCATTATCCACCTTGCAGCAGAGAGCCACGTCGACCGCTCTATTAAAGACCCTTTCACTTTCGCACGTACCAATGTGATGGGCACTCTCGCGCTCTTGCAGGCGGCCAAGCTCTATTGGGAGAG
>JAEIGA010016750.1_pt1 | contig 11144 bp, 12 predicted proteins | sample 9270691 | NCBI WGS metagenome assembly JAEIGA01 (sample SAMN17057246, study PRJNA624740) | gut metagenome | biome: biome; isolation source: fecal sample | host: Bos grunniens | place: China: Xizang | collected 2019 | reverse complement strand
GGTGGTTCAATTAGTGGAACATCTATAACTAATGGTAATAATTTTAGTGTTGATTCAAGTGGAAATTTAAAAGCAAATAATGTTAATATATCTGGAACAATAAACGCAGGAACAGGAAATATTGGTGGATGGAATATTTATGATACAGGAGTATTAGGATATGCTTATAAAACAAACACTACTGGAGTTCCTTTTATTGGAGTAGCTTTAGATCCTAGAGAGAGTTCTTTTAGTCGTAATTTAAGAATATTTGCTATTGGTCAATTAGGAGATGCAAATTCAACGTCTGCCTATAGTGTTATTAATAATGAAACATGGGAAAATGCTGCTTTTAAAATTAGAGCAGACGGGCATGTTGAGGCCAGTGATATTGATATTACTGGTGGAAAGCTTTATATGCGTACAGAAGTTGACCATGAAGCAGGAAATTATACTTATGTTAATATAAGTTCTTCTGGTAATTTAACAATAGGTAGAAATGACATTTTTAATATTTTAGAGGCCGCAGTTCGAATCAAGCCAGATGTAATTAGTTATGTGGGCACAAGAGGAGCAATAGATACTATTGAAGAACATGAAAAAATAGGATTTTCATTAACTCAAGGGCATTTATATGAAACATGGTATACGGATTCTGGCGTTGTTGTTACATCTGATATTAATAAGAAAAATACGATAGAGCCACAACAAGAAGTCTATTCTAAGATTTTTGATAAATTCCGACCAGTTACTTTTAAGTATAACAATGGCCAATCTAACAGAACACATTTAGGTTTAATAGCACAGGATGTTGAAAACGCAGTGCTTTCAGAAGGATTAATTACTCAAGAGTTCGCTCCAGTATGTTACGATATTGATGAGGATGGAAACAAAATTAACTATGGTATTAGATATGAAGAATTAGTATCTATGTGTATTTATGAAATACAAAAATTAAAAACAAGAATTGGTGAATTAGAGTTAAATTCTTGACAGACTTAAAAAATTTTGGTATAATCTTTATAAGAGAATTGATTTAAGTTAAAAAGGAGTTTGTCATGAATTATAATACTTCTGAACAGATAGAAATTTTTAAAAGAAATATTATTAACACTATTCAATCATCAGAATTATCTATTGATATTGTTTATTATATTTTAAAAGATTTGTTACAAGAGATTTCAATGAAATATAATGAATATCAACAGCAAGTTGTTCAACAAATTATTCAGAAACAGCAAAAAGCTATGCAAAATAATGAGAAAAGCGATATAGTAAAAGGGGAGTAATTATACTCCCCTTTTTTCTCTTTGGTCTTTTTAGATACATTCTCTATAACGTTTTTTCATATTATTTAGTAAAACGACAAAGGGAGGTATCTACCGTTGGAATTATTAGCTACTTATTCTATTGCAGAATTACTAACTATAGTAGTTACTCTTGCTTTAGCCGGAAAAGGTTTAATCACATTTTGGGATTGGGCTTATGGTAGAGTTAAGCAAAAATTTGATGAAAAGAACGCAGAAGAAAAAGAGCAAGATGCATTAGAAGTTAAAATTGCTGGTCAACAAAAACAAATTACTGAGTTGATTAACAATTTAAACAAAACTAATCAGAAACTTGATCGTATCGTTCGGAAAGTTGATCTATTAATCAATTCAGATAAGGACGCAATTAAAGCATATATTACAAGAGAACATCATCATTTTTGTTATGAACAAAAATGGATTGATGATTATAGTCTGGATTGTATTGAGAAACGTTTTACTCACTATGAAGATGAAGGCGGAAATTCTTTTATTGAGGGCCTTATGGAAGAGTTAAGAGCATTACCTAAAATTCCGCCAAGAGAAGACGAAGAAGAGTAAAATTATTTGGAGAAAGAAGGAGTGTAAGTATGGCAGGGTTACAAAACAATTTATATCCTCCTATTATAGAAACTTATATGCCCGCATTTCTAAACACAGAAGCTTGTCGCATTTATTTTTCTTTATCTCGTTATAATACATATGATGAGATAAAGAAAAATGTACAAGTATCTGTAAATAATCAGAATACTAATTTATCTATGTTATCTACTTCTAAATATCCAACAGGCGTTATGATTACTTCTGTCTATGAGGATACTTCAATAGGAGGGGATAATAGATATTATATTATAGTTAGTCCTTCTGATTTAGAAGATGGCATTTTTGAAATTAATCAATATTATAAAGTACAAATAAGATTTACTGCGGCAAGTGTAGCAGATCCGCAATTAGGTGAAAATGGAGAGCAGCAAATTGCAAATTGGTTAGTTAATAATCAAGACTATTTCTCTGAATGGTCTACAGTTTGTTTAATTAAAGGTATTAGTCAACCTGTGTTAGATTTAAGAGGGTTTGACAATACAACTGCTGATAGTTCAATGTTTTCTTCTTCTACTATTGATCTTATTGGTAAATTGTATTTTTTAGATAGAACAGAAAAAGAATATTTAAAAAGTTATAGAGTTCAAATCTATAATGAAGAGTCATCAGAATTAGTTTTTGATAGTCAAGATATATATCCTGATGAATACTCCATTAATGAAATTAATTACACCATTGCCGCGCATCTTAAAGAAGGTGTACAATATTATATGGATTTTATGTATGTAACTAATAATCTATATATGGGTAATGAAGAATTTAATTTCATTATTATTCAAATTGGTGTGGATGAAATAAATGCAGAATTAAAGGCGGAAATGGATAAAGAAACAGCTAGTTCTGTTATAACAGTCGACTTTATTGGTTCTTTTGTTGGCAATTTAACCATTAGAAGAACTTCAAGTGAAAGTGATTTCTTAATTTGGGAAGATGTTCATATTGCGCCAATCACTACAGAAAAATCATTGAGCTATGTTTGGCATGACTATACTATAAAGAGCGGAGTATGGTACAAATATAGCATACAAAATAGAAATATATATGGAGATAGAGGACCTTCTATTAATCAAGCGGGGAAGCCAATTATGGTTATTTTTGATGATATGTTTTTAGAAGGTGGCGGAAAGCAATTAAAGATTAAATTTAATCCTCAAGTTAGCTCATTTAAACATACAATCGTTGAATCTAAAGTTGATACGATTGGTTCTCAATATCCTTTTATTAGAAGAAATGCTAATGTTAATTATAAGCAATTTTCTATTTCTGGATTAATTACTCATTGGTGTGATGAATCAAAAGTATTTTTAACAAAAGATATTATAGATTTAACAAAAGAATATAATCAAGCTAATCGTATTAATGATTATAATGATTTTATTCAAGAAAGAGATTTTAGAGAAGCAGTAATAAAATTCCTTTATGATGACTCCATTAAATTATTTAGGTCAACAACAGAGGGAAATACATTAGTTAAATTAATGGATATTTCTTTTACTCCAGAAAAAACGCTTGGCCGCATGATTTATAGTTTTAATGCAACTGCGTATGAAATGGATGTAGCAAATCTTGCGAATTGTGATAAATATAATGTTCAGTCTATTGGAGAGTGTAGTTCAGATCTGACTTTTGTATTTACTAAAATTGGTAAGCTAGATACTTGGTATGGTTCAAATACTGAAATTATGGATTCTATTCGTGCGGCAGTAGCTTCAGATTCACCAAACTATATTAATACTGTATCTTATTTAAGCGGAGTTAAAATTACTTTTAATGAAAGTTATGCAAGATGGATTGACAGTAATAATAGAGTTTCAAATACAGAAACTGATGGTGCTATATATGGATTTTTAATCTATATTAATGATGAGCCTATTGTAGTTAAATTGCCTAATAAAGTTTATGAGTTAAAAGGTGAGGGTATCTATATTACATCATTAAGAACTGGTCAGTTTTTAGATATTGAGTTGGAATATGAAGCGGTAGTTAAGCAAGAAGTAAATAGACCTGCTATAATTAAAAAAGCAACTTATTATAATAGAGTAGGTCAGCTCTATGACACTTTTGATCCACAGGAAGATATTATTGCAATAATTAAAAATCAATATAATCAAAGTAGTGAAAGTTTTTATACTCAGGTATTAAAAGTTAATATTACAGATATTGAAGCGCCAGATAATACTGTATTTTTCAATAGTAGATTTGATAAAGTCCTTACAGAGGATGATACTTTTGGAACTCTTCCAAAGGCATATTTCCAAGGTATTAAGATGAAAGGCAACCCTCAATTAGTTGGCACTTTTGAATCTATTGAAGCAGCCATTGCCGCAGCACAGGCGGGACAAATGGTTGAAGGAAGTATTTATACTATTATGAATACAGATCCTGCGCAGGCAGTAACATATTATGAAGAGCAAGTATATTATGTTAAATATTTGGCTAATAGTTATGTTATTGTGCGTCCAATTAAGGCTACTATTGATTATACCTATGAAATGTTAAAAGGAGAGTATTAATGAAAAAGAATTATCCTTATTTAAAAGACTCTTCCTTTTTAAAGTATATAGATGAAATGAAAGTTAAAGAACAGTACATTAAAATTACTGTTCTTAACTTTCAAGAACAGCCTATTCAAGAAATTCAAGGTCGTAGCACGGGCGGCAATTTAAATTTAGATGGCAAGTCTGCAATTAGACGAACTGGAAATATTTCTTTGGTTACTAAGGATTATGAAAGTGATTTGGGTGGAGTTAGAAGTTTATTGTCTATTAATAAAAAAGTAGAAATTGAAATTGGATTCAAGAATACTACTGACCAATGGACAGATTATGATATTATATGGTTTCCACAAGGAATATATGTTATTATTAATCCTTCTATTACACACAATTCAAGTGGCATTAATATATCTTTGCAGTTAAAAGATAAAATGTGTTTGCTCAATGGAGAATGCGGAGGTGTCATTCCCGCTTCTACAGATTTTCATAAATATGATACTGTCGATGAGACAGGAGCTATTGTAACTACTTATCCAACTATTTTTCAAATTATTCAAGAGTTAGTACATCATTTTGGCGGCGAGCAATTATCAAAAATTATTATTAGTGGTGTAGATTTAAGAATAAAAAAAGTTATGAAATGGATGGGTAAATCTAATTTATATTTTTATCAACAGACAAACGATTTAGGTCAAGCGTCTTGGCTATTGTCTACAAAAGAACCTACTCAAGGTGAAATTGTAAAGAGTTATAAGAGCGGACAAGATGTTGGATATATTTATACTGATTTTACTTATCCTGGTGAATTAGTTAGTAATGCAGGAGAAAGTGTTTGTTCAATATTAGATAAGATTAAAAATGTTCTTGGCAATTATGAATATTTTTATGATATAGATGGAAATTTTGTTTTTCAAGAGATAAAAAATTATTTAAATACAACACAGGCTACCGTTGAATTAGGTAACTTATCAAAAGATGACTATCTAATTGATATGAGTAATGGTAAGTCTGTTTATACTTTTGATAGTAAATTAGGCATTTCTTTTTCTAATAGTCCTCAATATGGAATGATTAAAAATGATTTTATTGTATGGGGATCTAAAGAAAATTCTTCTGGAGTTAAAGTGCCTATTCGTTATCATCTTGCTATTGACAGTAAACCAATAGTTGGAAATGCTTATAAATGTTTTTTCTTTGAAGATGTAGATGGATTAATAAAAGCTAAATGTCCTTTAGTATTTAATTCTAAAGATGAGTTTCCTAAAATAGGAGCTAGTGAAGTATTCTATATGGATGGCGGCAATAGTAAGATATATAAATGGGATGCTAAAGAGAAAGTTTATATTGAACTCGCTGTTGAATTAGAAGAAGTGATTACGCGGGACTGGCGTGATGAACTCTACTTATCTGGCACCAGTGCACTTCCATATGCAACTGATTCTAATTATTATTTCACTGAATTAAATAATGAGTGGCCAAAGCTATACGACACTCGGAATGGGGAATTTTTAGACGAGGCCCGCGCCAACCCAAGTGATATAGATTATTATTTAGATTTTATAGATTCAACTGCGGCCATATCAGAGTTTAGCATTTCTAATATAGGTAGAAGAACTAAAGTTGTAACTGATGATAGCATTAATTGCATTTTTGAACCAGAAATTCCAAATTATGTAATTATTGAAAATAATACAGATGAAACAGAAAAGCTTGTTGCAGAATGTATTCAAAAAGGTCAAGACTTTATTCAAGTTGATAAAGGTATATTCAATATGCTTGTAGCAGGAGGCTCATTAAATAGCGCATATAATTTAGTTAGGGAAATGTTATATCAATATACTAGCTATAATGAAAGTGTTGCTTTAAGTGCCTTGCCAGTGTATTATTTAGAACCTAATACTCGTATTACAATAAAAGATTCAGATAGTGGAGTATTTGGAGATTATATTATTAATACAATCTCATTGCCGCTTGGTATTACTGGAACTATGAACGTCTCTTGTGTTAGAGCATTAGAAAGATTGTAAAGGAGGAAGCTATGAAGTATAATGTTGCACAAATTAGAAAAAGTAAAAACATTGAAGATCATTACTATGAGATAAATGGAACTTTAGGAAGTGAAGCTTTAAATAGTGTGTATACAGTTAATGACGGCTTATCGCCTGATTATAATTACTATTTATATTTTAAAGTAAACTCCTTTGATAGTTCAAGAAAACTTGTAATAGAACTAATTAATTCTACTACAAATGAAAATTATATTGTAAAGGTTGTAAGTTTTACTGAAAATGAATATCAAATAGTTTTTCAACCTTTTATAGAATATGATAAAATTGTAATAAGTACAGCAGATGAAGATTTAATGATAGATATAGCTAATATACATTTGTATATAGTTAATAACGCATTAAGTTCAAAAAATATAAAATCAGCTACAGTGCTAGGAATCCAAGCAGATCCTTCTTTTTTAGTGGCCATTGACGGAGAAGGGATTAGAATTGGAGAGTCTGGATTTTATAAAGTTCCAGAAGGAATATATGTTCATTACATAGGTGCAATTCCTACTAGCGGAAGTTTTTTAATAGATTATAAATATCGTGAATGATTCTTATTAAGCAGGATACAACAGATTTGTTGTATCCTGCTATTTTTTTGTTTATAAACGATTAAGTTATCATAGATTTTTTTTCTCTTAATTAATTCTGCCAAATTTTAGCGCGTCAATAAATTTTAATGAAAATTTGGGGCGGATTAAGAAATTTCTTTTATAGCAAAATTTATATAGTTATGTCAAAGAAAATAAATCAAAGGAGATAGTTATATGAATTATTACAATCCAAATTATTACATGAATTATCCATATAATAATCAATACCCTGTAACAAGTCAACAACCTCAACAATTATTTACACCAACTAACAATTTTTCTGCATTGCCGCAACAAACTCCGCAAGGTCTAAATGGAAAGATAGTGGATAGCGAAGACGTGGTAAAGGCAACAGAGGTTCCAATAGGCGGGTATGGAATTTTTCCTAAGGCAGATTTAAGTGAGATTTATATTAAGTCATGGAACAATAATGGAACCACCAGTATTATTACTTTTAAGCCATTTGTATCTGAGGCGCCAGCGGCCCAGCCCGCCCCGCAAGAACAAACAAATGAAATTGAAAAAGTGTTACAAAAGATTGATGCTCTTGAATTAAAAATAGACTCTTTAATGAGTGCTAAAAAGCCAGCATCAACGCCAATAAATAATATGGAGGGAATGAAGAATGTCTTCTAATATGAATCTTATGCAGTTAGTGCAAGTTGCTAAAAATAATCCTAATCCACCTCAGTTTATTTTAACAATGTTAGAACAATCTCAAGGCAATCCTATATTTGCCAATCTTTTAACTATGGCAAAAAAGAATGATTCTAAAGGGATTGAGTCTGTTGCTAGAAATATGTTAAAAGAGCGTGGCATGGATTATGACAAGGAGTTTAATGACTTTAAGCAAATGCTTGGTCTTTAAATAATATATTTTAGGAGGAAAAAATAAATGTTTAATCAAACAGGTTACAGTTTAGCTGACATTGCTGCAGCTACTGGAAATGGTCGCTCTGGCGGCTCGGGTGACGGCTGGGGAGACAATGGTGCATGGTGGATCATTATTCTATTCTTATTTGCCGCAATGAATGGTAATGGATTCTGGGGCAACGGCGGTAACAGCAATGGAGGCTCTCAAGGAGGAGGAACAGTGAGAGAAGAAATTAGTTACGGATTTGACATGAATGGATTAGAAAATGGTATCCGTGGAATCCAACAAGGTTTATGTGATGGATTCTATGCACAGAACTCTGCTCTGTTAACTGGTTTTAATACTTTAGGAAATCAGGTTACAACAGGCACAGCCGCAATCCAGAATACTTTATGCCAAGGCTTTAATGGCATAAATGTTGGAATGTTAACTGGATTTAATGGAATCCAGGCTCAGATGGCAAATGATGCATTAGTAGCACAGCAATGCTGCTGCGAAACACAGAATTTAATTAATAGCAAATTCTGTGATCTAAACTATAATCTTGCAACTCAGTCTTGCGACACTCGTAGAGCGATTGCAGACAGTTCAAGAGACATTATTGATTCTCAGCAAGCAGGAACAAGAGCAATTCTTGACTTCTTAACACAGGATAAGATTGCTACCTTAACTTCTGAAAATCAAGCCCTTAAATTCGCTGCAAGTCAGGCTAACCAGAATGTTGCTTTAGGTGCAATGATGGATGCTAATACAGCAGAAATTTTAAGAAGAACTGCTCCATTACCCGTACCCGCTTATGTAGTGCCAAATCCTAATTGCTGCTATGGATATACCAATTATGGATATGACAAATGCGGATATAACTATGGTTGTGGATGCTAATTAATTAGGAGGAACTTATGGAAATTATAGCAAATGCTTTACAAACAGTAGAACTTAATCAGAATGTTATATTCACAGATACTATGGTTTGCGGCAATAATTCCATTATTCATCGCGCGGGAAGCGGTCAAATTACCATGCGCGGCATTACAAATCAATGTCGCGCACGTTTCCGTGTAACTTTTAATGGAAATATTGCAATTCCAGCAGATGGAACTGTAGGAGAAATTTCTTTAGCTATTGCGGTAGATGGAGAAGCTATTGGTCCAGCTACTATGATTGTAACACCAGCCGCAGTGGAAGAATTTTGGAATGTAGCAAGTAGTGTATTTATTGATGTGCCCGCTTGTTGCTGCGCATCTGTTAGCGTAAGAAATACAAGCGATCAAGCAATTGATGTTCAAAACGCTAATTTAATTGTAGAAAGGGTTGCATAAGGAGGATAATATGGAAAAACTAAAAGGTATGAAAGATTGTCTTGTTAATGCTGCTCAATCTCAAGTGTATGGTAACTTAGCCACTGTTGATACAAAAGAGCTTGGCGAAGTTATTGATATGATTAAAGATTTAGAAGAAGCTATCTATTATTGTACAGTAACAGAGGCAATGGAAGAGCACGAAGAGAAGAAAGAGCATAAAAAAGAAGGCGGCAATGGTAATGGTCATATGTACTATCCTTATGACTATAATATGATGTATTATCCACCTTATAGAGATATGGATAGAAGTTATGGAAGAATGTATTACAATGGCGGTGGTCAAAATAGCGGTGGGTCTAGCCAAGGTGGCAACAGCTCTGGCCAAGGTGGCAATAGTGGCGGTGGACAGAGCGGTTACGAATCTCGATACCCAATGGAAATAAGAGATTACCGTGAAGGTCGTAGTCCTATGGCTAGAAGAAGCTATATGGAATCAAAAGAAATGCACAAAGATAAAAATACTCAAATTCACGAGTTAGATAAATACATGAAAGAGTTATCTGAAGACATTACTGAAATGATTAAAGAAGCAACTCCAGAAGAAAGAACAATGTTACAGCAAAAATTAACTACTTTGGCCGCTAAGGTGAAATAATGTTTAAAATAAATGGTATTACTTGGTATGTAAAATTCGTACCGGCTTATAGTGACTCTCTTCGGAGGAGCGATGGGAGTTTAGCTATAGGCATGTGTGATGGTAATACAAATACAATTTACATTAATGAATCTTTAATTGGAAAGCTTTTAAAAAAAGTTTTATGCCATGAAATAACTCATGCTGCAATGTTTTCTTATGATATTGATTTAACTATCGAACAAGAGGAAGTGGTAGCAGATTTAATTGCAACTTATGGAGAGGAGATAATTCAAATTACTGATACCATTTTCAATAAATTAAGGAGAGAGATTGAATAATCTCTCTCCTTTTTTTGTTTATATTAAAAAGTTGTTCCCCAAGCTAAGGTAGGAGCATTGCCGCTTAATTCATGTATAAAAGCATGACCAATGCCAATAGCATCTGCTATATCATCATTCACATCTATTGAATACTCTTTTTTAACAAAAGCGATATCTTTTGGTTTTAAAGATTCGCGGCGGACCCCGCTACCTGTTTTAATACCGCAAACCCTACGCCATTCACTGGGGTAAACATATTTTATTTCTATCTTTGGAAAATAATCATGTGTTAAAAATGTAATTGCTGCTTGTAAATACATTAAAGCTTTATGTGTCTTTATATTTTGCAAACCTTGCTCTGGCCGCACTTCTTCCATAACTATTTTTTCTATATCATTATTTTGAATAATTTCTTTTAATTCATCTGTCATTTTATAAATTCTTTTTACCAAATCTGTAGATGAAGATGTTATGCAACCATATTCTTCTAATTTATCATCATTAAATACTGCCCAACCGGTACTTTTAGTTGAGGCATCTATTGCTAAAACTCTCATTTATATTCCTCCTTTTACCTAGATTATATCAAAAATTTTTCTATTTGTCAAGAGAAATATAAATAAAAAATAAGGTGTGAATTAACACACCTTATAATTATTTTCCTGTGCTTCCAAAACCACCATTGCCACGTTCAGTATCGGATAATTCTTCAACTTCTTCATAATCACACTTAACATAAGGAAGAATTACAAGTTGAGCAATTCTATCTCCATTGTGAACAATTCTTGCTTTATCGCTATCATTATATAAAGCTACAATATACTCACCACGATAATCAGAATCGCAAACTCCAACACAATTAGCAGGTCTTAAACCTTGTTTTGTAGCTAAGCCGCTACGTGCAAAAACTCCGCCAAATGTGCCTTCAGGAAGCTCAATTGAAAGTCCAGTACCTATTTTTGCGATGCAACCGGGTTCAAT
>JAEIGA010016748.1_pt1 | contig 11145 bp, 11 predicted proteins | sample 9270691 | NCBI WGS metagenome assembly JAEIGA01 (sample SAMN17057246, study PRJNA624740) | gut metagenome | biome: biome; isolation source: fecal sample | host: Bos grunniens | place: China: Xizang | collected 2019 | reverse complement strand
TACCCCCAGTTCAATTTTTATAAAAATATTTTAAATGTAATTCATATGACGAACATTAATTGACTTTGCTCCGTTATTATACCAATTAAATTTGTATTTAGCAACAAGAATATTAACTTTTTTATTATAAAACTGCTATTGGTAAAATTTTAATTTTTGTAAATATATATATCTAGAGTTTATACTAGCTATCTCCCAATATTAATTTCTATATATTGAATATCTACATCTAATTATAAACATAATAATATAAATAACTATTTGGAGGAAAATATGAAAGCTATAGTTTATAATGGAATGAGAAATGTAGATGTAGAAAACGTTGAAGATCCAAAAATTGAAAAAGATGATGATATAATTATAAAAGTAACATCTACTGCTATATGTGGATCTGATTTACACTTAATACATGGAATGATACCAAATATGCCAAAAGGATTTAGATTAGGCCATGAAACAATGGGAATAGTAGAAGAAGTTGGAAAAGACGTTGTTAACGTAAAGAAAAATGATAGAGTTATAGTTCCATTTCCAGTAGCATGTGGACATTGTTGCTATTGTGAACATGGTCAATTTAGCCAATGTGATAACTCTAATCCATATGGTGAAGCTGGAGGAATATTTGGGTACAGTAATACATTTGGTGGATATGATGGAGGACAAGCAGAATATTTAAGAGTACCTTATGCAAATGTAGGACCAACTAAAGTTCCAGAAGAATTACAAGATGAACAAGTGTTATTCTTAACAGATGTTTTACCTACTTCATATTGGGGTGTAGATATAGGTGGAGTAAAAAGAGGTGATACTGTAGTAGTTCTTGGATGTGGACCAATAGGCCTTAGTGCTATTAAATGGTGTATACTTAGAGGTGCAAGTAGAATTATAGCTGTAGATAGTGTTGGATATAGATTAAAACATGCAGCATCATATAAAGGTGTTGAAACAGTAAACTTTGAAGATTATGATAACACAGGTGAATATTTAAAAGAAATAACTAATGGTGGTGCAGATGTTGTCCTAGATTGTGTAGGAATGGATGGAAAGATGACTAAAATGGAAAAAGTTGAAACATTGCTAAAACTTCAAGGTGGTTCAAAATCTGCAATTGAAATAGCTACACAAGCTGTAAGAAAATGTGGAACAGTAGTACTTGTAGGAGTTTATGGAGCAAGATATAATCTGTTCCCTCTAGGAGACTTTTTTGCAAGAAATATTACCTTAAAAATGGGTCAATGTCCAGCTCATAAATATGTAGACCCTATACTAGAATTAATTAAGAAAGGTGAATTTGATGCAACTGATATAATTACTCATAAGTTAAAACTTGATGAAGGAAAACATGCTTATGAAATATTTGATAAAAAACTTGAAGATTGTATAAAAGTTATATTAAAACCATAAAAATTATATTTTTTAAATATATATTATATATTTATCTAAACATCATCATATAATTTATAGCTAGAAAAAATATATTAAGTGTGGTGATGTTTTTTGTATCCAGTTTATAAGAGTTTAGGTGTTAAAGAAGAATGTAATGATGTAAAAATATCATTTCCACCTCAACACCAAGATTGTCATCCTGGTTTTGAATATTTAATGCAACCTAGACCAATATCAGTTAATCCATCTTATGTAGGTAGTTGTAAATTAAAAGATAAGGTTGCAATTATCACTGGTGGTGATAGCGGAATAGGAAGAGCTGTTGCTTATGCATTTGCTATGGAAGGAGCAGATATTGTAATATCATATCTTTATGAACATGAAGATGCAAATGAAACTAAAGCTAATATTGAACGTTTAGGACGAAAGTGCTTATTAATTCCTGGAGACTTAAAAGATGAAGAAATGTCAACAGTAGTTGTAGAAAAAACTATAGATTGCTTTGGAAAGATAGATATATTAGTTAATAATCATGCAGTACAATATGTTCAAAGAAGTATATTAGATATAACTGCTGAGCAATTAGATGCTACATTTAGAACAAATATCTATGCGTTCTTCTTTATGACTAAAGCTGCTCTTCCTTATTTAAATAAAGGAGCTTCTATAATTAATACTACATCAATTACAGCTTATCAAGGACATAAATATTTAATTGATTATAGTTCAACTAAAGGAGCTATAGTTACTTTTACAAGATCTTTATCAGAATCTCTAATAAGTCAAGGTATAAGAGTAAACGGAGTTGCACCAGGTCCTATTTGGACTCCATTAACTCCATCTTCTTTCTCTGCCAAAGAGGTTGAAACATTTGGTAGTAGCGGCGAAAGTAAAGTACCTATGAATAGAGCTGGTCAACCTTTTGAAATGGCACCAAGTTTCGTATTTTTAGCAAGTGATGACTCTCGTTATATGTCCGGACAAATTCTTCACCCAAACGGAGGAGCTATAGTAGGATCTTAAGGTATATTTTTTAGCATAAAGTAACCCTATAATTAGTGCATTAACTAATATAGGGTTATTTTTTATTATTTATGACTAAATATTTTTGAAAATACAATAAACTTTAACCATCAAAAGGAAAGAGTTAATAAGTTTTAATTATTTACATATAAATTAATATACTACATTGAATTAAAAAATATAGAATGGTAATATTGAGTAAAATTTATACTTTAATGGGGGTTAATTATGAAGTTAATAGGAAGTGGATTATATGTAAACAACTTAGAAGAATCAATAAAATTCTATGAGGAAGTATTAGGCTTTAAATTAGATATGAAATGTGATGCAGGAAATCTAAATTTAGCATTCTTAACTAAAGACTCATTTAAACTTGAATTATTAGAAGGTAAAGATAAAAGGGTTTCATCCCATACTGAAGATACAATGTTTAGATTTGCTGTTGAATCACTAGATGAAACAATAAAGTTTTTAGAAAATAAAGGTGTAAAAGTTCATAGTGGACCTTTTTCTCCACAACCAAATATAAGATTTATATTCATTAAAGATCCAAGTGGAGTTTTAATTCAATTAGCAGAAGAAATTAAGTAACAATTTTATTAAAATATAGAAAAACAGCTATAACTATTGAATTATAGAAGTTATAGCTGTTTTATATTCTTTAATTCATAATATATTAAAATGTGAATTTATTTAAATTTTTGAATGTATATATTTTGTATAAAAAAGCAGAAATAATAAATAAAATATCGGAATTATTTCTTCATTATAAAGAATGATTTGTAAACTTTTACATAGAATATATAAGTATATCCTATATATATAAAACATAATGAATGGAGATAAAAATATGAAAGAGAAAAAAGATTTAAAGCAAATAATGTGTTTAATGTTGGGAAAAGAGGTCGATACAAATATTCTTTTAGATTTGTTATCAAGTTACTATAATAGAAGTATCGAAACTTTATCTTCAGTACTAAAGTTTAAGGTAATACAATGTACTCATTTAAAAGGAACTACTTATAAAGGTGTTATTAACTTTGAAGATGAGTCTTTAATAGTAGATTTATCATGTGCTTATAATGGAGCTTACCCTACATATACAGTAACTAATTTATGTTAATATAGATATCTTATTATTTAAAATTAACTAGGAGATGTGAATTGAATGTTAGTTACCCTTTAAAAAAGAACTAAGTTTAGATGTTAAATAACTAAGCTTAGTTCTTTTTTCTATTATAATTATCACAAAATAAGCTAACATAGCCTCAATTACTTTTTCTTCTATATAAAACTTTATTCTTCAATAAACTTCACCAATTCTTCATTAAATCTATCTTTTTGGTCATAAAAGGATGCGTGTCCGCTAAATTCAAATGGTACAAGTTTAGAATTTCTAATACTTTGATTTTGTACTTTAGCTAATGGAAATGGAACAACTTTGTCATGAATTCCATGAATAATTAATGTTTCAACATTTATATCTTCTAAATCAGAAAATAGTACTTCATCTATCCAAGTTTTTGCAATTGCTGCAGTTGACCAACCAGCTGCTTGTAAACCTAATTGTAAAAACCAATCAGAGAATGGCTTAGTTATCTTCTGAAAGAAAAAAGTGTCACCGAAGTCACTTAGCATTTTAGGACGGTCAGTGTATGTTCCCTCAATAATTTTAATAACATCCTCTTCGTCTAAACCATATGGGAAATTTGGACGTTTGATAAGACTAGGAGCTGCTGCTGCAAAAAGAGCAAGTTTTGATACTCCATATCCATTATGACGATACATATATCGAATAGCTATAGCTCCTCCAGTTGAATGTCCTGCAAGTATGAAGTCATGTAATTTTAAGGCATTAACCACACATCTAACATCATCTGACAATCTATCATAGTCGTAACCTCCAAAAGGCTTATCTGACTTACCAAATCCTCTTTGGTCTATACCGATACATCTATATCCTAGTTTTGGAAGATAGTTAAACTGATATTCAAACAGATTATGATTCCCAGGCCATCCGTGTAGAAACACTATTGTTTTATTACCATGTGGATTAAGATCCTCTACGTAAACTTTTACATTCGGTTCTACTTTAATATAATATCCCATCCAAATACCTCCATATAAAAATGCTTTATTAGTAGGTTATTCTTATTTATAGAAATATGTGAGTTTTATTTTTATAAGTTAATTGGTTAGTTTTTTAACGAATTACTTTAAACAAAAATAAATGCTGTAAAACTTAAATTTAAGCCTTACAGCATTTATAACTTTATTATTTATTATTTTTAATCTCTTTTTGAATTTTCTTTAAAACTTTTTTAGAACCTCTAGCAATATCCTTTTCTAACTTTATATCCTTAAAACTTAAAAATAAAGTATTTAAATCGTAATTTTCTGGATATAAATCCTTAGCCTTTAAATATAGATTAACCCTTTTTATATTAACATCTATAAACTCTTTATTATATAAGACTTTTATATTGTTAAACTTATCAATTGATTAATCAGTAAGTTTATTATAAGTACCTATTTTATCTATTAAATCCAAAGATTTTTCATTAAGTCCTGTCAAATTAACATTTATATTATTTTTCTTGTATTTTATAACAACCTTATCTATAGCATCGACTGCAGATTCATCCCACACTCTAGCATTAGTAAAGTCTATATTTATAGTGTCAGTCTTTTCATTATATTCAAAGCTGTCTATAAACTTAGTAGTAGATACAAAGAATAGTTGCCCTTTAACAATATATTTAACATATCCTTTAACTTCTTTCTTTTCTATATTAATATCTGATATTTTACTTACGAAAGCTATAGAACTTATTATAATACCTACAACTACTCCATAAGCTAAGTTATTAGTTAATAAAACAACTACTACAGTACTTATCATTACTAATGTATCAGATTTTGGAACTTTCTTAATTCTCTTTATTGATCCCCAGTTAAAGGTAGATATTGCTACAACAACCATAACTGATGCTAATGCTACTACTGGTATTTTAGTTACAAATCTATTTAATATTATTATAGAAAATAACATTGCAGTTCCTGCTGTAAGTGTTGATAGTCTTCCTCTTCCACCATAAGTATTATTTATGATTGTTTGTCCTATCATACCACAACCTGCTATACCACCAAAGAAACCTGTAACTACATTACCAAGTCCTTGACCTACACATTCTCTATTTTTATTACTAGGCGTGTCTGTCAACTCATCAACTAATTGAGCAGTTAATAGTGATTCAACTATACCTACTAGTGCTACTGATATAGAATATGGAAATATTACAGATAAAGTTTCTAAGTTAAAAGGTATTTTAGGTATTGATAACTTAGGTAACTCTGTTGTTATTTTGCCCATATCACCTAGAGTTTTTACATTTATATTAAATGCTAATACTATTATTGTAATAGTTATTATAGCTACAATTGGAGCTGGTATTACTTTTGTAAGTCTTGGTAGCATATATATTATAAATATTCCAATCGCTCCTAAAACTAATAATATTATTCCACCCTCAAAGTGTTTTAATTGAGATTTAAACATTAGTATACCTAATGCATTAACAAACCCTATCATAACTGGCTTTGGTATAAATCTCATTAGATTTCCAAATTTTAAATAACCTAGTATTACTTGTAAAACTCCTGCTAGTATTGTTGCTGCAAACATGTACTCTATTCCATAGTTTTTTACTAAACTAGCTAATACTAATGCAGTAGAACCTGCTGCTGCTGATATAAGTCCAGGTCTTCCTCCAAATATAGATGTTATTAAAGATAAAGTAAAAGATGCATATACACCAACCATAGGATCAACACCTGCTACTATAGAAAATCCTATAGCTTCTGGTATAAGTGCCATACATACTACTATTCCACTTATTAAATCATTTTTAATATTTCCTAGCCATTCTTCTTTTGCTTTACTCATAACATGCCTTCTTCCTTTATCTAGTTTTTAATTTATATTAATATTTTTTAAAATCATAATTTTAAACTCAATAAGGTTTTATACTAAGGTATTATTATTAATTTATATTTTGCAAATTTCTTTATAAATATACAAATAAGTATCTATGTAGTATGTTTTATTATTAAATGTATAATTAACAATATCTTTTATAATATCCTAATAAATAAAAAATTCGCTTCGCTCATTTCGCCAACGATATATCCTCGTTCCCATTTTGGATATATCCGTTGCTCAAAAGTATCATTTTTACTTGATACAAAAGTTATCAACAGTTTTTGATATATCATAAATTCCTATTAATTAAAAAAGTAGTTACTATAAACAATATATTAGTAACTACTTTCTTATTTTAGACTTTATCAACTTAACTTATATATCTATATTTTTACTCTTCATTCAAAAAAGCTATAATAGGTGACAAATCAAGGGAAGCATTATATCTATTTGGCTCCTCTAATATACTTTTTACATCTTCATAAGAGCTTGTCAACCATTCATTTCTATTATTATCTATAAAATCTTCATCTATCTTCTCTGCCTTTACAGTAATAGTATTTCTCTTATTATCACCATTTTTTAAAATCTCTAAATATGTATGCTTGCATAAATCACCTTCATACATAAATGTTTCTCTGTATATTCTTGTTTCATCTTCTGGGTTTGGTATAGATATCTTCAAATATCTAAATTCTGAATATGTACTCCCATCTTCAAATTCAATTCCCTTTGAAAATCCACCTGCTTTATATACTTTTTTAACTTTTGATATTTGTGTTTTTATATCATATGAAACATCTTCTATTTTTATTATGCTTTGTATTTCTCTATCTATAACTTCATTATTTCTAACTGATTCTTTATAGTAAACTTCTACTAAATCACCCTTTTGTATGTCCATATGTTTTAAGTAATTTTGTACTTTATCTATTTTAATAGTACCTCTAAACCACTCTGTATTATCTTTGTCATCTATATGATTCTTTTCAGTTACTATTAGAATTTTAGATGAGTTTCTATATATTATTTCACCTATAGGTTCTTCTATTTCTTCCAATGCTTCTAATATTTCATACTCTTCATCAAACCATTTAGATTCTTTTTTATTTTTTAATTTTACTTTTTTTAATATCTTAAACATATCTCATCCCCACTATATCTTATAATTTTTAAAATTTTATTTTTAAGTTAATTTATTTGATAATAACTCTGATTCAAAAACATCTTCATCTAATCTACAATCTGTTGTAATTATAGAGTCTTTCATAATATTTGGATAAGATACACTTAACCTTTGTTTAACTTCTGATACTATATCTTCATTTTCAACTACTATAATAACTTTTGGACGTCCATATTCTTTAAAATTATTTTCCCATAAATCATTGTCTAAATATTCTTCGATGTATTTCATTCTTTTATCAAAAGCATGAGATACATCATCTGTTCTATATACTTCTCCTAAAATATTTAGGTTTTGATTTTTGTTTTTTAATCTCATGTTAAACACTACTTGTTTTGAATCTTTACAATTTTTATCTCCTTTAATATAAGGGCTCGCATCAAATTCAATATCACTATCTACATATTTATATTTAGACCTTACATATATTTCAGTAGAAACTAAAGCTTTACCTATTATATTCAATCCTTTATTATCATCCTTTGGAAGCCAATTTTTTGATTTTTCATTTTCTTCTTTATCTAATATCTGCTTGCCTCCTATATCTATACAATATACCATTTGTCCGTATTCTAGCCTAATACTATTTATCACTCTATAATGAATTAGTTTTGCAAGTCTATTTTGCAAACTCTTTCTATTTGGAAATGGTGATTTACTATTAGTATTTAAAAATCGCTCTATTTGGTTAGCACATGCAAACCTACAATCCATTAAAAATCTAACAATACACTTATCTCTTTCACTTATAATTCCTTTTATAAGCATTTCCTCAATAGCATTTTTATTAAATTTTTTCTTATCATTTATTTTCTCTACTGCTTTGAATCCATGCATAATAAAAGGCTTTGTATAATCATATAAATCTTCTATATTATCCTCAATAATTTCACCACGTAATGTTCTTAATTCTGTATCTATTTCACTAATTTTAAACTTTACTATATCTCCCTTATCTATTTTAATATATTTTGGTATAGGGCAAATAACATCAACACCTACTGATACTTTTATAGTACATATATTTTCATCAATTTTTATTATACTACCATGTTGTTCTTCGCCTATACTCTTTCTTTGCAAATATTCATCTATTTTACGATTCTCAAGAATTGTACCTCTTATAGTAACGCTATTTCTATTTATTCGATTAATTTCAATAGATACATGATCATTTATATTAAAATTATCATTTATATTTTTACAAGTAATCCTTAACCCTGTATTTGTAATTACTTCATAAATTGAATTTATTTTACTTTTTATTATACCTTCAATTCTATCGCCTTCATTAACTTTTTCTAATATTTGCTTTGACTTATTATTATCATCAATATATACTGCATATATTTGTTTAGTTTCTCTGTCTATATCACTTATTTTAATTTTTATGTTATCTCCAATTGATACGCTAGAAATTTCACTAAAATCACATTTAGCATATACACATGTACTTATTTTTACATAGTATTCATTATCAATTATCTTTTTAACGATTCCATTAAGCATTTTTCCAACTTCTAATTTTTCTATATATTCATTTATTTTTTTTAAGTTAATTATCTTTCCCATTAATGAATTATTTTCTAATTGTGATTTTGTTATTTCTATATCAACTTTATCATTTGTACCATATCCATTTTCAGGTGTACATAATACATCTATACCAGGAGCTATTTTTACAAATACTTTATCTATGCATAATTTTGTTATAGTTCCTGATATTATATCTCCATCTTCAATATGTATTAAATATTCTTTTTTATTAACTTTATATTTTTCTGTAGCTTCAACTAACACTTTATTATTATTTACTTGTTTAACTACTACATCTATATTATCTTCTTTTTTATATACTTCTGAAATTTTCATTCCTACTTCCATTAAGTCATCGTTCTTTATAAAAGTACTTATCATTTCATCATGTAAAGTAATTAAAGCACCATAATCATATAATTTTGATATTTTTGCTGCTAGAATTTCACCCACTTCTATTTCATTGTTTAATATTTGTATTTGCGCGTCTTTTCTTGAGCAATATATGTCTCCATTATCTATTGAATTTACAGTAACATAAAATATTTTTCCTACATAATCATTTATTTTTTTATTACTTCTTCTTGTATTTCTAATTCTTCTGATTTGATTTTTCCCTTTAGGCCATTTATTCCTATAATCAATTCTTCTTCATTAGTTTCTAAATTTTTTGAAACATATAACCCTTTAACTTTTATTAAATTTTTATCTTTTATATGTTTACTTAATTCTTCTAAGCCTATAGTTGATATTTTATTTATCATATGTCAATCGCCTTATTAATTTTAAAATTTGTAACTTTTTAACAAATTAAATAAAATATTAAAATTTAGTGCAATTTATTATATTCTAATTTATTTATACAATTTTTTAATTTTCCATAAATATACATTTTAATATATAATATAATTTTATAAGCTATTTTATTTTTTGAAAACTGGTAATTATAGGAATATATAAAAATGCAATTAAATTAGCCATCGATTGAAACTAACTTAATTGCATTTTTAATTTTATAGTATATTCTTATATTTTTTAATTCATTATAACTTATCTTTTTTTAAATCTTTTATTAATCTCACAAATAAGTTTTCTTTATTTCTTTTATCTTTCTTATTATCTAATAACCTCATATGATAGCAACTTATAGCATAGTCCCCAAGCTTATTTACAAGTTTATGATTTACATAAGCACCTACCACCGCACCTATACCTGGAATTAATTGTAATAACTTAGCTAAATCTATATAGTCTCTATATTCTTGTTGAAAACTTCTCCAATCAAATTCTTCTATATTATCAGATAAATCATTCTTTATTTCATCAAACTCTTCCATACTTTCAAATACATAGTTTACATATTCTTTACTAGAAAATGCTAACTGAAATATTCCTAATATATAAAGTCTCTCCCTGTAATCATTAGTATCAAATCCATATATACTTGCAAGTTCATATAGTAATTTTATCTTTATACTAAGTAAAAGTGGAAAATCAGCCATACCCCATAATATGCCACCAGCACCAGTTCCTGCACCTTCTATAGTCGCTGTAGTTTTATATCGTTTTATCTTTTTATAAGCTAGTTCATCTCTTTCTTCTAATGACATATCTTTTATTGGTTTTGTATTAGTATAATTAGAACCTAATAAAACCATCTTAGTCATATTCTTTATTGCTAAAGTCATAACTTCATGATATTTATCAGGTAGCATAGAATTTATTTTATTTTGAGTACTCTTAGATAGTTTATCTATTATAAAAGGCTTTTTAGTTACTTTCTTTTTCCATTTTTTTAATTTCTTAATTTGTTCTTTTTCATATTTATTCAATTGATATCACATCCTATATTTTTAAAATCCATTTAAATATATTATACAATATTTTATAAATAGAATAGTTTTAATATAACAAATTTACTTTACTCTAAATTATTGTTGAATTGTAAATATACACATATATAAATTTATAATACCTTAGAATACAAAAAAGACATATTCAATTATGAATATGTCTTTTACTTATTTATATT
>JAEIGA010016747.1_pt1 | contig 11145 bp, 14 predicted proteins | sample 9270691 | NCBI WGS metagenome assembly JAEIGA01 (sample SAMN17057246, study PRJNA624740) | gut metagenome | biome: biome; isolation source: fecal sample | host: Bos grunniens | place: China: Xizang | collected 2019 | reverse complement strand
CACAATACTGATACTGATGTTAAGCTTTACTTCCGTGTTGGTGCTGTGTTCAATAATGCAAAGATTATTGTTGAATGTGACGGTAAAGAAATCCTTTCAAAGAAAAAGGTTAAGCTTTGTCCCGGTGAAATGGAATATGTTACTCTCAAGCAGTCAGTTATTAAGGAACTTCCTGTTAATTCAGAGATTACAGTAAGAGTGGAGGCATAAGAAAATGGAAAATAGAGAACTTGTTTGTGTTGCTTGTCCTTTAGGATGCCCTATAACTGTAACTTTTGATGCTGACGGTAATGTGGAAACTGTTACAGGTAATACTTGTAAGCGTGGTGACGCTTACGCTCGTACAGAGGTTACAAACCCAACAAGAATGCTTACAACTACTGTTAAGGTAGAGGGTGGCAAATCTTATGTTGTGCCTGTAAAGAGTGCAAACCCAATTCCAAAGGGTATGATGTTCGAATGTATGGAAGTTATAAACAAAGCATCTGTTAAAGCACCTGTTAATATCGGTGATGTTGTTATTGAAAACATTCTCGGTACAGGTGTGGATATTATTGCGACAAATTATGCAGAATAAGAAAAGTTACGAGTTGGCGGCGGAAGTAATTCCGTCGCCACGACAATTAGAATGGCAAAAATTAGAAATGTACGCTTTCTGTCATTTCGGTACAAATACATTTACAGGTAAGGAATGGGGAGATGGTACTGCTTCTCCTGAAGTCTTTAATCCCAAAAAGCTCGATGCTCGTCAATGGGCAAAAGAGATTAAAAATGCTGGTATGAAGGCAATTATTCTTACTTGTAAGCATCACGATGGCTTCTGCCTTTGGCAGAGTGATTATACAGATTACTGTATGAAAAACAGCCCTTTTAAAGACGGGAAAGGTGATGTTGTAAAGGAAGTCAGCGATGCTTGCTCTGAATACGGACTTAAATTCGGTGTTTATTTATCACCTTGGGACAGACATGAGGCTACTTATGGCACAGGAAAAGAGTATAACGATTATTTTATTAATCAATTAACAGAGCTTGCCACAAATTATGGTGACATTTTCTGCTTCTGGTTTGATGGTGCTTGTGGTGAAGGTAAAAACGGTAAAAAGCAGGTTTATGACTGGAACAGATATTTTTCACATATCCGTGAATTACAGCCAAACGCAGTTATTAACATCTGTGGTCCTGATGTTCGTTGGTGCGGTAATGAAGCGGGGAAATCCCGTGAATCCGAATGGAGCGTTGTCCCTTATTACGTAAGTAATCAGGATTATGTTGCAGAGCATTCACAGCAGGAGGATACACCTGAATTTGCTAAAAATGTTGATGCTAAAACACAGGATTTGGGAAGCCGTAATTTTATCGATGGAATTAAGGATTTCATCTGGTATCCTGCCGAAGTTGATGTTTCTATCAGACCGGGTTGGTTTTATCATAAAAAAGAGGATTTTAAGGTTAAATCCCTTAAAAAGCTTATGCAGATTTATTGGGGAAGCGTTGGTGGTAATGCATCACTTCTTCTTAATATTCCACCTGATAAAAATGGCTTACTTGCAAAGGCTGATGTTAAAAGACTCCGTCAGTTTGGGGATGAATTGCGAAAGGAATTCCCTGAAAATCTTGCAATTAATTGCAAGATATCTGCTTCTTCAAACCTTGACACTGACCATATAGCAGAAAATATTTTAATTGAAAACCGTTATTGGCAATGTGGTGAGGGGGACGAAAACCCTGAAATCACTATTGAATTTGATTCTCCAATAACAGCTGATAAAATCGTTTTGAAGGAAAATATTGCAACAGGTCAACAGATTGAATCCTTTGATATTTACGCCGATAATGGAAACGGATTTGAAAAAATTTGTTCATCAACAATAATCGGTGCAAAGCGAATATGTCGATTCAAGAAACAAAAAATTAACCGAATTAAAATTGTTATTACTTCATATCGTATAAAATCAACTCTTAATTCAGTTGAAATTTATTGTAAAAAATAAATACAAGGCAGTAGGGCGGGGGCTTTCTCCCGCCATTATTTATGTCTATATTCAAATTATAATTTATTGGGGAATTAGTAAGTGTCTATTCTCGGCTCCCCTTGTCAGGGTGCGGGTCTCCGGTGGAGACCTCTGCGAAGCAGAAGCACCGACCGAACCGGCAGGTGAGACCTAGCTGTCTGCGAAGCAGACTGAGGGGTAGTAAGTTTCACTGTTAAACTATCTCTCCCTCCGCCATTTTCTTACGAAAATGCCACCTCCCTCGTCAGAGGGAGGCATTATAATTGCAACGCAGTTCTTTCATTTTGCGCTTTGCATTTTGCATTCCCCTATAACCTCCAATTTATCAATATAATCTAAATAAAAATGCACCCGACAATTACTGTCAGGTGCGTTTTTTATATTTTATTCATTTTTTTTACTGCTGGTCTGCCCAGAGGTAATCTCTTAATTCCCCTGATTCTAACAACTGTGGATAATCCCATTGACGGAGTGTTTCATACACACCAATTGCAACAGCATTTGAAAGATTAAGGCTTCTTGCTTCGTCAATCATCGGAATTCTTACACATTTGTCAGCATTTTCAAAAAGCAATTTTTCAGGAAGTCCTGCAGTTTCCTTGCCAAAAACGAGATATGTGTTATCAGGATATGAAACATCAGAATGTCTTTTCTGTGCCTTTGTTGAAAAATAGAAGAAATTTCCACCTTTGTTTTTCTCGAAAAATTCTTCCATTGTGTCGTAATATGTAATATCAAGGAGATACCAGTAGTCAAGCCCTGCTCTTTTAAGCTTTTTATCATCAGGAGTAAAGCCCATTTTACCTACTAAATGAAGTCTTGCACCTGTTGCAGCACATGTACGTGCCACGTTACCTGTATTCTGTGGAATTTCAGGCTCAACCATTACTATATTCAATGTCATTTTTCATCACCCAAATTTTAAAAATTTCATTTACAAAAATATAATAACATTTTTAGAAATAATTTAAAATACAATTTGATAATTTTTTTAATTTTCTTTCAAAAAATATTTTAGCTCATAAAAATTCTTTGAGCAAATCTGAAAGAAAGGAGAAAAAATTATGGATAAGAAACAAATAGGTAAGGTTGTAGGTGCAGGTATGCTTGCTGGTACAGCCGCAATGGCTGTTACAAACTCATTGACTGATAACAGCACTAAAAAGAAGATGAAGAAAACTGCAAAAAAGGCAATGAATACAGTTAATGATGTTGTTGACAGCGTTAATAAGATGATGAAGTAAGAGGAACACAAAATGAAATGTTCTGTTAAAGTAATTTGTGTAATAATTTCTATATGTTTATTCTCATCTTGTGAAAGAAGACAAGTGCCTGAATATAAACCTGAAACAAGTGCTTCAACCTCAACAACTAAAAATAATAATGTTGAAACCTCCGTTTCACCTGAGCCTATGGCTGATAGTACAACTGCAAGAAAATCTCATAGCTACGGTGTTGCAAAAAATGGTGTTGCAAACGAAATATCAATAAATGCACAGAAATATTTTGATGAAAATGGCTTTAATGCACTTTGTCTTGATATAAAATCAGAAGAAAAAGTTTTGTATCTAACCTTTGATTGTGGCTATGAAAATGGCTATACATCAAAGATTCTTGATGTTTTAAAGGAAAAGAATGTTCCTTCGGCATTTTTCTGTACTTTGCCACAGGTCAAGGAAAATCCTGAGCTTATCCAAAGGATGATAAACGAAGGTCATATTGTGGGAAATCATTCTGTAACACATCCGTCTTTTGCTGAAATTTGTATTGAACAGATGAAAGAAGAAATCAATGGAATGGAAAAGTATCTGAAAGAAAATTTTAATTATAGTGAACCATATTTTCGATTTCCAAAAGGCGAATATACGGATAATGCACTAAAGGTTGTAGATTCTTTAGGCTATACAAGCGTTTTCTGGTCATTGGCTTATGCTGACTGGGATTTGAATAACCAAAAGGGTGAGGAGTATGCTTTCGATAAAGTTGTATCAAGGCTTCATCCGGGTGCAGTAATACTTCTTCATTCAGTTTCACCTGACAATGCAAATGCTCTTGGCAGTATAATTGACGAAGCAAGAAATCAGGGCTATAAATTCTGTTCATTGAGAGAATATCCAAAAAATTGACAAAAATTATCAATAATAAAAGTTTTATAAATGCTTAAACTACTATTGCAAACGCAATTGATATAAAACTTTAATTGATAAGGGGTGTATTCAAATGTCAAGAGGTAAAAAGAATGTAGTGCCTGAGGCTCGTGAAGCTCTTAACCGTTTCAAGATGGAAGCAGCTTCTGAAGTTGGCGTAAACCTTAAGCAGGGCTACAATGGTGACCTTACTTCAAAGCAGGCAGGTTCTGTCGGCGGTCAGATGGTTAAAAAGATGATTAAGTCATACGAAGAAAATATGAAATAAAATCATATGAAAATTAAAAGAACCCGACGGGAAATATCCCGTCGGGTTCGATTCTATCAGTGTAAAAATATTTTAAAAATAATCAAAAAAACTATTGGAAAATCAGAGAGAATGTTATATAATATTTTAAATATATTTTTATAAAGGGGAGATAGGCGTTTTGGCATCAAAGTATTCTGTTTCATTAGAAAAAATTATAAACGAATTTGGTTTGGAAACAATATATTTACCCTGTGACGCATCCGAGCTTTCAATCACATCTCAGGAGGTTAACAGACCCGGACTTTTACTTGCAGGTAACGATAAATATTTTGACCCTGCACGTGTTCAGTATCTTGGCTTTTCTGAGTTTGAATTTGTAAAATCATTCAGTAAGGAAGAACAGCTTGAGTGTATGGACAGACTCTTCAGTAAACAACCATCTGTGGTTATTATTACAAGAAGTATGGAGCCACTTGACGGTATGATTGAGGCTGCTCAAAAATATCGTGTTCCTATTTTAAGAACTGCTGAAGCAACCTCTGCAAGTATGTCAACTCTTATTTACTATTTAGGTACTGCGCTTGCACCTCGTATCACACGTCACGGTGTTCTTGTTGAGGTTTACGGTGAAGGTGTTCTTATAGTTGGTGACAGTGGCGTTGGTAAGAGTGAAACTGCTATTGAGCTGATTAAGCGTGGTCATCGTCTTATTGCTGATGATGCTGTTGAAATAAGAAAAGCGTCTGCTAAAACACTTGTCGGCTCTGCTCCTGATAATATCCGTCATTTTATCGAGCTTCGAGGAATAGGTATTATCAATGCACGTCGTCTTTTTGGTATGGGTGCGGTAAAGCTTACTGAAAAAATCAATATGGTTATTCAGCTTGAGCCTTGGGATAGCTCAAAGGTATATGACCGTATGGGTCTTGATAATGAATACATAAATATTATGGATGTTAAAATCCCGCTTACGGTTGTACCTGTTAAGCCTGGTCGAAATCTTGCAGTTATTATTGAATGTGCTGCAATGAATAACAGACAAAAGAAAATGGGCTATAACGCTGCTCGTGAGCTTCTTCATCACCTTGGTATGGATGAGGGCTATGAGCCAAAATCACAGGAAATTGACATCTGGCAGAATTATTAATTGAAAGTAGGTATCTGAGTGTATAAGGAAATCGCATTGTTTGCAGAAAATGTTGGTGCAGAGGTTATTTACGATGCACCTATGAAAAGATATACAAGCTTCAAATGTGGCGGTAATGCAAGTGTGTTGATTATTCCTGATTCACTTGATGCTCTTAATAAAATTATCGATTTTTCTTATTCAAAGGATGTAAAGCCATTCGTTATAGGAAATGGTTCCAATCTCCTTGTAACTGATAATGGCATAAACGGAGTTGTTATTAAAATCGGCTCAAAGATGTCTGAAATTAAGCTTCTTGACGAAACAACAATTTATTGTGAAGCAGGTGCTTCACTTAAAGCTCTTTGTATGTTTGCCCTTGAAAATTCACTTTCAGGACTTGAGTTTGCTTACGGTATTCCCGGCACTCTTGGTGGTGCTGTATATATGAATGCAGGTGCTTACGGTGGAGAAATGAAGGATGTGCTTTATTCAGTTAATCACATTGAGAATGATGGTATTAATGGTACACTTAATAAGGAAAATCTCGATTTAGGTTATCGCCACAGTGCTTACACAAATAATGGCTTTGTTATCACATCTGCTGTTATGAAGCTTACTAAAGCAGATGAAAAAGACATTAAGGATGCTATGGATGATAAGCTTAAAAGAAGAAAAGATAAACAACCTTTGGAATATCCAAGTGCAGGTAGCACCTTTAAAAGACCTGAAGGGTATTTTGCAGGAGCACTTATAGAGGATTGTGGTCTTAAAGGCTATACAGTCGGTGGTGCACAAGTAAGTGAAAAACACGCAGGCTTTGTTATAAACAAAGGCGGTGCAACTGCAACTGATGTTATGACACTTATTTCTGATGTGCAAAGAATTGTAAAGGAAAAACACGGTGTAATGCTTGAAACAGAGGTTAAAATCGTAGGTGAGTAAAGGAGTAGGAAAATGCAGCTTGTAATCGTTACGGGTATGTCAGGTGCAGGTAAATCAAGAGTAGTTGATTCACTTGAGGATATGGGCTTTTTCTGTGTTGATAATATGACACCAAAGCTTATTCCTGCATTTGTAGGTCTTCTTAATGACTCTACTGAAATCCGTGAAAAGGTTGCAATTGTTGCCGATGTTCGTCTTGGTGATTCATTTTCACATCTCTTCTCTGCTCTCGAAGAATTAAAGAGGATAGATTGTGAGTATAAAATTCTCTTTATGGATGCTGACAATGATGTGATTTTCCGTCGTTATCAGGAAACAAGAAGAAAACATCCACTGTTTTCTGATTCTTCAAAATCATTAAAGGATGTTATTACAGAAGAGCGTGAAATACTCCATAAGGCACGAGATATTGCTGATTTTATAATTGATACATCATATCTTTCAACATCACAACTAAAAGAGAAAATTGCAAAGCTTTTTGTAGATGATGTGACAAAGACAATGAAAATCAGCGTTGTTTCCTTTGGATTTAAATACGGCTCACCAAAGGATAGCGATTTACTCTTTGATGTTCGTTGTCTTCCTAATCCGTTTTATGTGCCTGAGCTTAAACCGAAAACTGGACTTGATAGTGAAGTTTTCGATTATGTTATGAGTTTTGACGAGGCAAAAAATCTTGAGCCAAAGCTTACTGACTTGGTTACATATCTTGTTCCACTTTATATAAGTGAGGGTAAAAGTCAACTTACTATTTCTGTAGGATGCACCGGTGGAAAGCATCGTTCGGTTGTTTTTGCAGAAATAATTTATAATGCAATAAAAGATAATGGTTTTAACGTATCTGTATTTCACAGAGATATAAATAGATAAGGATTTTTAATATGTCATTTTCATCAAATGTAAAAAATGAAATATTATGTCTTGACATAGAAAATGAGTGTTGTCGTCACGCTTTCGCTTACGGTATGATGCTTTTTTCAAGAGCATTTTCATACTACGATATCTTTCTTTTGACTGAGCATGAGGGCGTTGCTAATAAATATTCAGAGCTTATGCAGACTGTTTGTGATGTCAAGCCAAAACTTACAAGGTCTGATGCAGGTAAATTCAAGGTGGAAGTAACCAAAAAGGAAGACCGACTTAAGGTTATGGAAACTTTTGGCTATGATAAGAAAAACGGTGGTTCAAGACTTAATTGGAGTAACATCTCTGATGAGTGCTGTAAGGTAGCTTTTTTAAAGGGAGCATTTCTCACTTGCGGTACAATTAATGACCCTAACAAGAATTATCATCTTGAATTTGTTGTTCCGTATCTGAATTTAAGTCGTGACCTTAAGCTTTTTATAAAGGAAAATGACGAGTTGTCAGTTGAGCCTAAAAGCATAACTCGAAATTCGAACTATGTTGTATATTTTAAAGACAGTGAATCTATCGAGGATATACTTACTGCAATGGGTGCATTTAATTCTTCCCTTGAGATTATGGGAGTAAAGATGTACAAGGATATGCGTAATAATGTGAATAGAAAACTGAATTTTGAAAATGCAAATCTTGATAAAACTCTTGATGCATCTTCAAAGCAGGTTAATGCAATATTACATATTAAAAAAACTGTTGGACTCTCTTATCTTTCTGAGGATTTGAAGGAGCTTGCAGAACTTCGACTTGAAAATCCTGATATGTCTTTGAGGGAGCTTGGTGAAAAATTAAGCACTTCAATTTCTCGTTCAGGTGTTAATCACAGATTACAGCGTATTTGTGAAATTTCAAATAGTATTAAATAGGTGACAGTATGAGAAGAACAGAAGATTTATCAATAGATATGAGAAAAAAAGAAGATGTTTCTTTCGACTACAATAAAAAAATGCCGGATGAAAAACAAGAAAGAAAGTCTTTTAATATAAATATACCTAAAAAGGGAAAAACATATAAGTCTGAAATGACAGAAGGCACTGTAAAGGTCAAGGTGAAAAAAGGTCCTTGGGATATAGTGTATGAATGGATTGATTCCTTTGTTTTTTCAATTATACTTATACTCCTTGTTTTTACATTCTGTTTCAGAGTGGTTGGTGTTGATGGTGAATCTATGATGCCTACACTCAATCACGGAGATTGGCTTACAGTAAAGGCGATAAACACAGAAATTAACCGTGGTGATATTGTTATTGTGACTCAGCCTAATGACCGTAATGAGCCACTTGTTAAGAGAGTTATTGCTGTTGGTGGCGACACTCTTGATATAGATTTTTTCTCAGGTCAGGTTAAGGTTAATGGTGAAATTATTGATGAGCCATATATAATGGAGCCTACACGAAACAAAGGAGATTTTGATAAGCCTATTAAAATTCCTGAGGGTTATGTTTTTGTTATGGGTGACAACCGTAACAATTCATTAGATAGTCGATTTGATTCTATCGGTATAATAGATGAAAGATACATATTGGGTGTGGCAAATGCTCGTATGTTTCCTTTCGGTGAATGGGAGATATATTAATGGAAGAAAATTTGAATGTTGAAGCTTTGGATGAAGCAGAAGATAAATCAAAAAAGAATGCTGAATCAATATATGAAATTGTATCAATAATAGTTTCAGCGGTTATTTCTGTTGGTATTATTTTCACGTTCTTTTTTAAGATTTCAACTGTTTCAGGAGAGTCAATGGAAAATACGCTTCACGATATGGATAAGCTCATTATAAGCTCTGTTGTTTCGGATGTTGAATACGGCGATGTTGTTGTTACATCACAACCTAATATGTTCAACAAAGTACTTATCAAAAGAGTAATTGCCGTAGGTGGACAAACTGTGTGGTTTGATGAGGAAACAGGTAAAACCATTGTGGACGGAAAACCACTTGATGAGCCTTACATAAAAGAAAAAATGGAATATACACCTGCTATGGATAAGCTTTTCACAGTGCCAGAAGGTCATATTTTTGTTATGGGTGATAATCGTAATAATTCATCTGACAGTCGTGACGAATTCGTTGGCACTATTGATGAAGATTATATTGTGGGAAAAGTTATATATAGATTTGGAGATAAAGAATTGTTTAAAAATCAAGTTAAGGAGTCATAAATATGGGAGATACTCAAAGACAGATTGTTCAGTGGTTTCCCGGTCATATGGCTAAAACACGTCGTCTTATTAAGGAGAGTCTTTCTCTTGTTGACGGTGTTACGGAAATCATTGATGCACGAATTCCTTACAGTAGCTCAAATCCTGAATTAGAAGAAATGATTAATGGAAAGCCACGAATCATTCTTCTTAATAAATGCGACCTTGCTGACAAAAACACAACAAATCAATGGGTCGAATTTTATAAGAAAAAGGGTATAAGAGCAATTCCTGTTGACTGTCGTACAGGTAAGGGTCTTAACAATTATATTGTTGCTGTAAGAGAAGTTTTAAAAGACGTAATTAAGAAAAATGAAGATAGAGGAATGCCGGGAAAAGCACTCAGAATTATGGTCGTTGGTATTCCTAATACAGGTAAATCATCGTTTATTAATAGAATGGCAGGAAGTGCAAAGGCAAAGGTAGCTGACAAAGCAGGTGTCACAAGACATAATCAATGGTTTCCTATCGGAAACGGTATTGAGCTTCTTGATACTCCCGGTGTTTTATGGCCAAAATTTGACGACCCTAAGGTGGGTGACAGATTAGCCTTTATTGGCTCTGTTAAGGATGAAATTCTTGACAGTGAAACTCTTGCTATCCGACTTCTTGAGGTTATGAAAACTGATTATCCTGACAGACTTTCTGAAAGATATAAAATTGCTGATTTCAATGACAAAGAGGCTTGGGAAGTTCTTGAGATGATTGGTAAAAAGCGAGGAATGATGATTAAGGGTGGAGAGATTGACTATGAACGTGCTTCTGTAATGCTCCTCGATGAGTACAGAGGTGGTCGATTAGGTCTCATTTCCCTTGAAAAACCGGAGTAAATTATGGATTATTCATACGAAGAAAAAGTTCTTAATGCAGGATATAAGCTTGTATGTGGAATTGATGAGGCAGGTCGTGGCCCATTGGCAGGTCCTGTTTATGCTGCTGCAGTTGTTCTGCCTTTAGGATTAGAAATAGAAGGACTTAATGATTCTAAAAAGTTAAGTGAGAAAAAGCGTGAACAGTTGTTTGACGTGATTTGTGAGAAAGCAGTTGATTATTCAATTGGTATCGCAACGGAACAGGAAATAGATGAAATCAATATTTTAAACGCCACTTTTCTTGCTATGCACAGAGCTGTTGAAGGACTTAAAACAAAACCTGATTATGCTTTGATAGATGGTAATCAATATCCGAGAATTCCTTTTGTTACAGAGGAAACTGTAGTTAAGGGTGATGCAAAATCAATGTCCATTGCAGCTGCGTCAATTCTTGCAAAGGTAAGTCGTGACAGATTTATGCTTCAGAAAGCAAAGGAATATCCTCAGTATCAGTTCGAAAAGCATAAGGGCTATGGTACGAAGCTTCATTATGAAATGCTCAAGGAATTCGGACCATCTCCAATTCACAGAATGTCATTTCTTAAAAAGCTTTATGGTGAGAAATAATGGAAAAGCATTTGCTTGGCAGATTTGGTGAGGTTATTGCTTCACGGTATTTAAGATGTCACGGATATGATGTTGTATGTGCTCACTATAACTGTAGATTAGGTGAAAT
>JAEIGA010016746.1_pt1 | contig 11146 bp, 7 predicted proteins | sample 9270691 | NCBI WGS metagenome assembly JAEIGA01 (sample SAMN17057246, study PRJNA624740) | gut metagenome | biome: biome; isolation source: fecal sample | host: Bos grunniens | place: China: Xizang | collected 2019 | reverse complement strand
TAGCGGTGGTAGCTCATTAGAATTTACACCATCGGTTGTTATTGCTATGAACAAAAGAAAACTTAAAGAAGATGAATTTGGTAATAAAACATCTGATGTTCAGGGTATTAAGGTTGATGCAACTGTAAGAAAAACAAGATACACACAACCATTCCAAAAAATTACATTCAATATACCTTGGGATACTGGTATGGATTCATATAGTGGTCTATTTGAACTATTTACTGAATCATTATTTTATAATGATAAACCAGTAATTTGTAAAGAGGGTTCTTATTGTGCATACTATTCTCCAAAAACAGGAGAACAAGTATGGAAAAAATATAGAAAGCATATTACAAATGAAGATTATGATAATATCATTCAAGATTATCAAGAATATGAGAAATCAAATACTGCATTAAATAAAATAATTGAAAGTATTGAAGAAAAAGATGAAAAATAAATAAAAAAACTTCTTGACAATTAATTTTTATATGATATAAAAAATCTATCAAAGAAATTTGATAGATTTTTTAATTTTAATGAAAGAGGAAAAATGACTTTAAGTTTGTTTATTGTTTTTTTATCAATAATTGGTTTAATGATTGCACTTATGCGATATAAAAAATTTATTGATAGGTTACATTTTAATAATGAATTAAGAAAAGATAAGGAGTTATTAGAAATGTATAATGAATATTTGGAGTTTCAAGCCAAATATCCAAACTTTAATAAAAAAATTGGTTTAATTAGAAATTATATGGAGAAAAAATAATGTTTAAAGAATTGATGTTGGTTATTGGTGTACTTTGTGCTATTGTTCTTGGTATTTGTTCTGCCCAATTGTTTGAAACAAATACTTTTGGTAATTATCAAGTAAAACAAGCAGCGGTTACAGGTGAAATTACTGTTAAAAATGATGCTGGTTTATATTGGCAAGGGTTTGGTTCTATTACAACTTACCCTGTGTCTGAAGATGTTGATTTTGAAACAGAAAATTTAGAAGTAAGATTTAATGATGGTTCGGTGGCAAAAGTTAAAGGAACTGTAAAATTTAGACTTCCATCAAATCCAGATAAACAAAAAGAACTTCATCGAGATTATGCAACATATGAAAATGTTGAAAGAGATTTGATTATAAGAAATGTTGGTGAAGCACTTTCAAATACTGCAACATTTATGGTAGCAGAGGATTCTTATGCGGCCGGAAGAGCAGTATTTTCAGATTTAGCTATGCAACAACTAAAGGAAGGTATTTTTAAAACTTCTACAAAAACAGTTGATGTAATTGATACTGATGGAACAAAGTTTAAGAAAAAAGAAATTAGTATTGTTTATGATGAAAATGGTAATCCAGAAATTCAAAAAGAATCAACATTAAAATACTATGGTATTGAAGTCGTTCAGTTTGTAGTTAATGATTTCAAATATGATGAAAAAATTGAAGATTTAATTGCTCGTAAAAAAGATGCTGAACAAAACAAGGTTGTAGCAATGGCTAATGCTGAAAAAGCAAAACAAGATGCTATCACTGCTGAAGAACAAGGTAAAGCAAGAGTTGCCGAAGCAAAAGCAAAAGCAGAAGTTGAAAAAATTACTGCTGTTGTGGAAGCACAAAAGAAAGCCGAAGTTGCTAAACTTGAAGCAGAACAGGCAAAATATGAAGCCCAAAAAATTGCTGAAAAAGGTCGTGCAGAGGCAGAAGTTGCAAGACAAAAAGTTAATGCCGGTCTAACCCCATTAGAAAAAGCAACCATTGAAAAAGAAACACAAATTGGTGTGGCGGCTGAATTGGCAAAAGTTAAATTTCCTGAAACAATGGTAATATCTGGTGGTAATGGTAATTCTGGTGGTGCTAATCCATTTGATGCTGTTGGGTTAAAAGCACTTTATGATTTATCTAAAGAAATGTCATCTAAATAATATAACTAAAGAGAGGAAATTTTTCCTCTCTTATTTTTTTATATTGAAAATTATATTTAATAAATGATATATATTATATGAATTATTAAAAAATATAAAAAAGGAACAAAAAATGGAAGGAAATGATTTATATTATTTGTGGAATTCTATTCAAGAATTTATCCCCAATAAAGATAAAGAAGAGGCTTGTTATACTTTTTTAGAAAGAATTATTGAATTTGATGAAGAAGTAATACAAGATTTTTATGATATAGCAAATGATGAAAACGATGAATTAACAATTAAAGTTGTTTTAGATATTAAAAGACAATATAATTTAGAAGAGGAAGATTACTAATATGATAACAAGTTATTTTCAATTAATTAAACAAGATGAGTCTAAACTTCAAGAAGTTTTAAATTACTTTGAACAAGAATATTTAGAAGGTAAGAAGGAAATAAAAATTGAAGGAGTTTTAAATTATAATATTTCAGAATTATCATCATTATTTGAAAATAGGTTTTCACAATTACAAGAATTGGAATCAATTTTATCTCATTTTAATAATAAATTATCTGGTATTAGAGGAACAATTTATAGAGATTTACAAGAACATTCAAAACGTCAATTAACATCATCTGACATTAAACAATATGTTGATAGTGATACAAGAGTATTGGCAATGCAATCTATTATCAATGAAATAATGTTGGTTCGAAATAAATTTATTTCATTAACAAAAGGTTTTGAAACCAAGAACTTTATGCTTTCAAATATAACCAAATTACAATGTGCCGGTTTAGATAATATAATTTTATAAATGAGGGTTAAAACCTCATTTTTTATTTTTCATTAGAGTTCATTTTTTTAATAAGAATAATATTGAAATAATGAAATAAAATAAATATCATTATAGTAAAGATTAAATAGAAGGTTTATAATGTCAAAGAATACATCTCAAATTGCATTGATAACTCATAGAAGAGGATTAAAAAGTGAATTACCTAAGCAATTAAATGAAGGGGAATTTGCTTTAACAACTGATACTAATGAAATTTTTATGGGAAACCCAAATAATCCTGTTTTACAAGAAAGATTAAAAGGTGACGAACCAAAATTTCCTTATGGAAATATTCAAGTATTAACTGAATTTAGTGATAATATGGATAGAATTACATATTCATACAAAAATCAATTAAATCCAGTTACTTTTCCAATTGTTGTTAAAGGAACACAATATGAACCAACATTACCAAAAGGTTCAACCTTAATAATTAATGAAAAAGAAGTACAATTTGGTAGTAATGTTACTCAAATTAATGATTACGATTATTTGGTTCTTCGATATCTTTGGTCTGATGGTAGAGATTTAGATACAGATACAAAGATTGTTAATGCTGATAATATACCATCTATTAATAATAAATCATTAGGTTGGAATTTGTATGATTCTGTCCCAACTGGTTCAAGAATAGAAGATAGTATTTTATATTGGGGTGGAGATAATACATCTACTGGTTCGGAACAACGTAAAGTTGAAGAAAATGTTTTAATATCTCGTAAAAATCTTGAAAAAGAAATTTATACCGATTTATTACCAGAAATTTTAAAGTTAGAATTAAGAGCAATGTGGTATTCTGAAGTTGGTAATAACCCAGTTCAACTTGAAATATTGGCATATAAAGATGGGGTTATGAGATTAGATGTTAATAATAAGAGATTTATTAATGAAGGTGGAACTCAAATTAAGTTTAAAGATTCACAGGGAAATGAAAGAGATTCTTTAAAACTTGAAGTTTTAAATATGTCAAACACAACACAAGTATATCAATTAATCGGTAATGTATATTATAATACTCAAACTCGTGAAACATTTTTAACAATTGAACATAAAGATATTGAAAATAACAACCCAATTGGACCAAGTTTAGATGTTTATAATTTATCAGATATTATATCTATAATTAATGAAAATAAGGTTGGTGTTCAAGCAATTGATGATAATGGTTATATTAAGTTAATATCAACTGATGAAACTTTATTATTAGAAAGTGGTTTATCAATGGATGAGATACCGAATTTGGAAAAACTTGGATTACCAGAAGGTATATTATCATCACAAACATTATTAAAAAGAACTTTACAAGATGTATTAGATGATAGATGTTCTATTAAAAATTTTGGTGTTAGAGGTGATGGTTATTCAAATGATGGAGAATTAATTACAAATTCAATTTTATCTTTATATGGTGAACTAAACGACACATCTAAATCTAAAGAATTGTTTTTCCCATCTGGAGAATATTTGGTTGATAATTCTTCATTATTGTTAATAACAAATACACACTTAAAAGGTGAAGGTATTGGTAGAACAATTATTAAATCTATAAATGGTAATGGACCATTAGTAACAACTGGAGATAGTAATTATATCCCAGCAACTTCAGACCAATATTTAGTTAATGCAACTGCACCATATAATATTTTAGTTGAAGATATGACATTTGATATTTCTGAATCAACTAAAGTGGAAATTTTACGTTTAGGTTCTTGTAATCGTGTTTACTTTAGAAATGTTGAATTTATTGGTCGTGAAGCATCAATATTAATTAATGCTATCGAAAGTTCTTCAATTTATGAATTATTCTTTGAAAATTGTAGATTTAAAGGACCTGCAAATGGTACTTCTCAAAATGCTATTGTTATTAATGGAGAATTACAAGAATTAAATATTACAACAAGTGATTTTTCAAGATTCTTGAATGAAGCAATTATCATTTCATCAAATGATGAAATTAAACAATATAATTCACTTATTTTAGGAAACCATTTCCACAAATGTGGTGAAAATAGTGGTGCAGTTTTAAGATTTGGAGAAAATACATCATATATCACTGTTGCTCATAATATTTTTGATAAAGAAGTTAATGAACAAACATCAAATATTAGAGCATATTTGGATTATGGTCAATTAAATAGAATTGATGTATTAAATCCAAACGAAGACACACGAAAATTTTTAAGATTTAAATATAATCAACCAGAATGGAGTTATGTTGATGAATTAATAAATCCAAACGGTGAAGAATTAATTAAAACAGAATATCCAATAGATGCATTTGGAAATATACCTGCATTAAAAAATGGTTTGATATTAAAACAAGGTGATTATACAAATAATAATACAGTTAGTTTAACAACATCATTAAATGATGGTGATTTAGAAATTGGTGTTGGTAGATATGGTAATTTAAATCTTGGTATTGAACAAAACACATACAATATGTGGGAAGAAGGAATTGAATATAAGATTGGAGATAGAGTAGAATATATTTCTGATAATCAAATTCTTGTATTTGAAGTATTAGGTGACCATATATCAACTTTAAATAATATTCCTTTACAAACCCCATCTTTGTGGAAACAAATTGAAAATAAAGATACAAATATTAATATTGGTAAGAATATTGATTTACAAGGAAATACAATTCATAATAAATCAACAAATGAAGATATTACTTTTGAAACTGATACCAATGTGGTTCGTGTTGTTGATAATAATCCATCAACTTCTTACGAATATAGAATAGCAAATGATAAAAATGCTTTAGCAAATGTTGCTTATGTTAATACATTTGCTAATCCAACAATTCGCAAAAGAATTGATTTTAAATCAATTGAAGAATTTAATAATTCAAAAATACCTTTAATTGATTTTGATTCAATATTATATGGAGATTTTGTTTACTTAAAGAAAGTTTCTGTAAATGTTAGAAGACCATTTTATCCAATGTTGAATAATATTTCTGAAGAAAATGCTATTGAATGGAAATCGGGTTATACTTGGTATGCAGGTGATGTTGTAAAACATACTGATAATCAAGGATATTTTGGATATTATGCTTGTACAAAAGAACACTTATCATCAGACCAATGGGAAACTGATTTAGAAGATTTACAATGTTGGGTTGAAGTGTATGCAAAAGGTAATGATTATGTAACTAAAGAAGAAAAAGCATTAACTGATGTCAAATATCTTTCTATTGTTGCTGATAATGGTGTTGATGCAACTCGTTTCTTATTCTTAAAAGATGAAATAAATGTTTCTCGTAGAGATGTGAATGGTAAATATTATCAACCAATTGAATATGGAAAACAATATGTTCAGAATGATGTTATTGAATTTAACAATCATTATTATAGATGTATTGAAGATAATATTCCAACAGATGTTTATTACTTACATGATATTAATTATTGGAAAATGATTGAAGAAGCGGGTTATAATTATATCTTTGATTTTGAAAAACCATTATATCAAGTAAACCCATTTACACAAATGATTGAAGAATTGACTATTGATGAAGAAACAAATGATTTCATATTAGAATACAATTTTTCAGGTTATAAATTAGAAATTGAATTGTATGATGAAAATGGAATATTATTACCTGTTATTGAAAATACATATTATCAACCAAATGCTAAATTATGGGGTCCATCAACATTATATGTTACTGGTGAATGTATTGAATACGAAAATAATTTATATGAAGTTGTTCAAGATTTTACATCAGGTAATGAATTTGAAACAATTATAAGTGGAGATGTTGTATTAAAAGATTATGTTAATGAAAATACAAAATGTATTCAAATTAATCCATCAGGTGCTATGATTGTAACATTAGAATATATGAGAGGATAAAGATGAAACTTAAACAAATATTATGTGAAAAATTAGTCAATTCATCATGGTTAAAAGACATATCATATTATGGTCGTCATAATAAATTATTTCCTGGTGAAGAAATTATCACATTTAAAGTAAAAAATAATCCTAAAACATATATTATTAGAGGATTAACAAGAAAAGATTATATTGATTGGGCAGTTAAATCTCCATCTAAAGGTAAAATGTTTCATATATTAAAACACAAATTTAATCGAGATTGGTTTATGACAAATCCATTTAGAATAACAAGCTATGCTAAAATTAAACCAAGAAGAAAATAAGGAGTCTATACTCCTTATTTTTATTTTGGATTTTTTGAAGTATTTTGCATATAATAAATATAAATAGAAATAAATTAAATAAAAACAAGGAGAAAACATTTCATGACAGTTTATTTAGGTTCACAAAATGTTGGTGTTGGTATGGTTGAAATGATACCTGCAGATGTAAATAATCAAGATATTATTATTACCGAAAATGGTGTTTATAATGCTGGAGAAGGGTATACAGGTTTAGGAATTGTTACTGTTGATGTCGAAAGTTCTGGTGGTGGAGAAATAATCGAAGTCTTAAACAAGACTGGTGCAGTTATTAATCAAGGTGATAAAGTTTGGTTGAGTGAGAATACACAAGTGGCTGGGAGTAGTTATAGGATAAGTACATCAACAACTATTTCTTCCTCATCTGACCTTCGTACAACTGGTGTATTATCTCGTTCTGGTAATTTTATGTGGTTTAAAAACTCAATGTATTCATTAGATTCTAGTTCCGCTACAAATATTGGTAGTTTTTCTGCAAGTATAAACTTTTTGAAATATGGACCTAATCAAAGTATTTTTGGTATATACAATAAAACAACTTATAGAATTGACGAAGGTAATCAATATAAAATAAATTATGAGTATATCGGAGAAGATATGTTTCTCGGAACAGATGGTGTTTATTATTTTGATATTGATAGTGGTAGCCAAACTCAATTTAGAGCCTATGGTTTTGGTTCCTTAGCTTCTGCGGAAATAGCTATTAATGGTATGATTTATCGTTTAGCAAGTTATAGTGGTTATTATCTAAAAGGGATTTATGATGGTTCGAATTGGAATTTTACTAAAGTTAATGTAACAAATCTTGAATCGTTAAAACCTTTGGGAGCAACTTTAGATAAAAAATATATAATATGTAGTACATCCGCAAATTCTTTTGTGGGGAGTTCTGGGTTAAGAATTGTTGAAATTATAGATGAAGATAATATGAAAGTATTAACACAAGCAGAAATGCCTACCGATTTACAACCTTTTTATTCAACACAGGGTTTTTACGTATTTAATCCATATACAGGTGTACTAACTACCGCGATAGCTAAAACTAAAGATTATGCTATTATGAAATACGAAAATAATGAATGGAAAAAGATACCTACAGATTTATCTTTAACTGGAGATAATACAGTAAAAAGTGCCATCACAGTATCAGATGATTTGAGCAGAGCAAGTTTTATTAGAGATACTTCTGGTAAGAGTGCACCAGTATATCAATATATCATAAACCTTACAGATGTTGATGGTTACTCAATAATACCTTACAAGCCTTATACAGTCAACGAAAAAACCATAACAGCAACAGCACTTGCCGAAAGTCAACCGAATGAACATACACAAGTCCAAATAGGTTCAGTTACAACTGAAGACTTAATTATTACAGAAAATGGCACATACACACCGAGTGCTACTTATACAGGGTTTGGAAGTGTTACTGTTAATATAGAAACAAAACCATCAGAAGAAAATGTTGGAGATGAGATTGAGGTTATCAACAACACCGGTAAGACTATTGAGGCAGGTGATAAAGTTTGGGTCAATAGTATTGTTGGAAATACTGATGGGTCTTTAGCAAAAACAGGTTACTATTTACAACAATGTGCTATGGGTTTTACTAAAGATGGTCAATATTTATTCACAGGTGGTAGACTAAATAAAGTAAACAAAGATAATACTTTAACTGAATTAAGAAATTACAATGTTACTAATGATTGTCGTATTAAACATTTTAATGGAAAAACCTATGCAATCTCACTTCAGTTTACTACTTGTTTAGATTATCCTAACAATTGGAATGTTGATTGGACTTTGATTAATGATGGATATTTTGTTCATGCTCAAAATAGTAGTATTCGAAAATATGATTTAGAAACAGGTTCTTTATTAAAAGAATATACAGGTAATGCAGACCAATATGATGATGGGGAAATGATTGTTATCGATAATGTAATGTATCGCTTAAATTACAAGAGGCGTAAATATGTATTTAATGATGACGATAACACTTATTCTTACTATGATTATGCAGCAACAGTAAACGGTGGAAGTGTCGGACATATTTTAGGTAGAACAGCAGATGATAAGTATTTTATCGATGATAACCTTAGTTTGATTAAATATTTAGGCAACGACACTTTTGAAGTGGTAGCATATGAAAAAATGCCCGCATTATTACAACGTTGGAATGGTATGAATAAAAACGTTAGTTTTAATCAAGACACCGGAATATTAGTTGTTGATGCTGAAACGGAATATGGTATTTACAAATATGACAACGGAGAATGGTATAAACTTAATTTTGAATTAAATCGCACTATTGATGACCATATGAAAGGTTATATGGTTGTTGATTATGATTTAACAAAATATGCTTTCTTAACATCTAACTTAAATTCATACAGAGTAAACGTTGGAACAATGCAACCAAATCTTAAATTAATGGCACAAGAATTTAAATGGTTTAATATAGATGGTCAATCTATAACCGGTATTGCTAAAACATCCGCCGAACCAGGTCAAGAATTGACAGTATCAACAATATTAGAGCCTAAAATAGATGTATCAGTAACAACAAATGCAGATAATGTGGATATTATAATGGAGTAAAATATGAGTACAACAAAAATATTTAATGTTAATCAAAATTTAAATAAATTATTAAAGTGTCGTGGTGTTGGTTATTATGATTATAAAAATATTATACTTCCAACAAAAGAAAATACAACATTCAATATTGATATGCAAGAGTATGATGGATTAAACTATACATTAGATAATAATGGAGATAGTGTTGATGTAATTGATTTTTCAGGTACAATTTTACCTTGGAAATTTGATATGAATAATTATTTAGCAACAACTAAATATTGTCTTCAACAATATCAAGAAACACCATATGACATAGAAATGTTTGAACGAAAATATAAATATATTGAAAATGTCGGTGGTTTAACAGACAATAATGGAGTATTTTCAGGGTTTTCAACATCAAACTATATAAAGATTAAAGAAAATTTTAATCCAAATTATCCTTGGTCAATAAACATAAAGTTTAGACGTTTAACTACAAGTTACCCAACTATGATATTTGGACATTCTAATGCAGGCTTAATTCAGATAAGTATTTGGGATACTGGACTTTATTTAAGTCTTTCTACTATTACGAGTGATTGGAATATAGGTTCAGTGAGTTGGGAAGGTTCGTTTGAAACGGATAAAGATTATTGGATAAAAGCAGAATTTACAGGTACTGAATATAACCTATACGGTTCAGAAAATGGTAAAGATTATGAATTAAAAAGCACTTTAAATTCGTCAACTAGCTTTGTAATGCCAGATGAATTGCTTTTAGGATTTTGTAATGGTTCATATTTAAATGGAACTATTGACCTAAATGAAACATTTATTACGGGTTATACCATTGTTGCAGAAACTGATAATCCAGAAGCCGTATTGGTTGAACAAGCATTTTCACAACCAATTTTAACAGAGAATGGTACAATGGGTGGAAGTAGTTTTGCAGTTTCCGCTGACCACGAAACAAATGGAAACAATCCTGCTTATTATGCTTTTGATAATAGCACATCTTCTTATTGGAGAGGTGGTAATGTTCCAGGTTATATTGAATTTTATAATCCAGCACCAATTAATGTTACAGCATTAACTTGGGGATTTTTCTATTCATATCCTACATCAGGTAATGTTCAAGGTTCAAACGATTATTCAGATTGGACAACTATTACCGAATTTACCAATGATAGTGCTTCTGATTTTACTATTGATATGTCTGGAAATACGAATAGTTATAAGTATTATCGTATTAATGTTTCGTCAGTAAATATGGATGTTCTTCATTGTAAAAATTTAACAATTGTTGGAACAGTTAAAGGATATGCTGTTGATGTTACACATAGATTAGCAGATTGTATTTATGTAAAAGAGCCTGTTATAAATTACAATATTGTAGGTTCACCAACTATTGAAAACAACATTGCATCAGGATTTAGTAATGGTAATTATTTAACATTAGATAATTCTTTTGTTTCAAAAAATGCTACTTATGTATTTAAAGTAACATTTCCATCGTCTATGTCAGTAAGTCAGTGTATTTTTGAGCAAGATTATTTTGCTAATATTGAATTTCGAGGCAATACTCAAGATTTAAGAGCGTGGAACTGGCAAAATTCTCAATATGAAAAGATTATGGATATTACT
>JAEIGA010016745.1_pt1 | contig 11146 bp, 5 predicted proteins | sample 9270691 | NCBI WGS metagenome assembly JAEIGA01 (sample SAMN17057246, study PRJNA624740) | gut metagenome | biome: biome; isolation source: fecal sample | host: Bos grunniens | place: China: Xizang | collected 2019 | reverse complement strand
GAGATTGAGGATAAGACGGGAAGCGAGCTGTGCTGTCGCGCTTGGAGCCACCTGTACAGTTCGCCAAGGACTTGTACAAGGAGTCTGCATACGGCCTTTCCAACCCTGGGCATCAGGAGTAAGATGCGATGTGAAGGTCATGGTCTTCGGATTCAGTTCGAGGTGCATGCATGGGTAGTCCACCAATGCTGCCTCGTGAATGTTGATATAAAGACCGTCATCAGTACGCATCTGAAGCGAAGTCTGTACTCCGTTTACTGAGAAAGGAGTCTGTGAATCGTTTCCACAGATGGATGTCGGCATGCATGAAGCTATCTCCGAGAGACGGCTTTCCGTAAAGTTATATTCCTGAGTATCATAATCTCCAGGAAGCCACCATGCTGTATGGTCTCCCGCAAGAGCGAACTGGGTCATCTCCTCCTTGATCACGAAATAGCTAAGGTTCTCCTGATACGGAAATTCGTAACGGAAACCGAGGCCGTCATCATAAAGTCGGAAACGGATTGCCATCTTTCTCTCTGTAGACTTCTGTACAAGGTTGACCAGAAGCTCGTTATAATTATTACGGATCTTAGCCTCCTCGCCCCATACAGGCTCCCAGGTCTCATCAAAAGAATCTGTCTCTACGCTCTCTACCGAGAAGCCGTCATAGAATGAATTACATGGCTGTCTATCCTCTTTTGAGATCGTTCCATCTGCATTGTAGACAAGCTGCTGAGCCTTCAATACTCCACGTAACTCGAAACCGAGATCGGAAGGAAGTATCACTTTAGTGTCACCATAGTTCAAGGCATATTGAGGTGTACCTGCTTCTGTAAGCTGGAAAGTCATCTCCATATTGCCGCTCGGCGACTTGATTTTCTGTACATCCGTAACTTCTCCTGCCGGCTTTGATGTGCTGCAGGATGCAAGAAGGATTATTGCTGATAGCGCTGTAAGTATTTTCTTCATATCTGTTTCTGTATGTGTATTTCAGATTCCCGGCCAGGCCGGAAATCTCTATCTTTTAAATTCAACAACAAGAGCTGTCTGAGGAGCAACGACAGTAGCATCTGACACCTCACAAGGCTGTCCTGTAAGGACATCGGTACCGGCCTTAAGGCCCTCAGATATCTCAGAATAGTAAGTCCAAGGAACGTTCTTGGCCTTGTCGGAATTATTGATGTATACAAAGACGACATCATCGTCGTTGTAACGGAAATATCCGTAAGTGTTGTCACGGGTCATGAAATGCAGTGTCTTGCCATTGTGAATGACATCCTTGGTCTTTCTCCACTGGAAAAGACGGCTGACATAGTCGTACAGATCCGCAGCCTGTCCCTTCGGCACGGCAAGTCCGTCAGTATTATGTGTCTGAGCCTGACGACCTTCTGCGGTGAAGAGATCCAGCTGGTCGCCTTCCCATCCGCCAGGGAAATCTACACGAAGTCCACCATGATCACCCATGTCACGAAGATTGTTCGAAACGAACATAAGCTCGTCACCGGCGAAGATCTGAGGAATGCCTCGCATGGTCGCCATCATGGTCATTGCAAGCTTCACACGATTCGGATTCTTGCCCACGACATCACCCAGACGGGCAGTATCATGATTTCCCGGGAAGATCATCATCTTGGAAAGGTCATGATAGACAAAGTCATGAGAAAGGATATCATAAACCCTTGTCATGCCCTGTCCCCAACCCGGATGGTCCTCACTCAGACCAGCACGCATCGCATCGTGAAGCGGGAAGTCCATGATTGAAGGAAGATTCGAATCGAAACCGTCCTTATTTGCATTACCTCCCTGCCAATAAGCAAGCTGAGGGACAGACGAAGTCCAGCACTCGCCCACTATATTGAAGTTCGGATATTCATTCATTATGGCCTCGCACCAATCTGCTGCCGGCTGTTTCTCGTTATATGGATATGTATCCACTCTGAAGCCGTCAAGCCCTGCATACTCGATCCACCATATTCCCCACTGGATGAAATACTTGAGAACGTAAGGATTATCGAGGTTCATATCCACCATCGAAGGTACGAACCAGCCGCTCTCCTGAATATAGAGATCCTTTGAAGAAGCATTCGGATCCATATTGGTAGAGAAAGCCACATTGGTTCCGGTGTAAGTATCGAACTGATGAATCCAATCCTGGAAAGGCAGATCATTCATCCACCAGTGCTCTGTACCGCAATGATTCGGAACGATATCCATGATTATACCTATACCCTTGGCATTAGCCTGCTCGACAAGACTGCGATAGAGCTCGTTGTCACCGAAACGAGGGTCTATATGATAGTAATCGGATGCGGCATAGCCATGATATGAACCTTTCGGCGCATTGTCAGCAAGGAAAGGTGTAGTCCAGATGTAGGTAGCTCCAAGCTCGCTGATATAATCAAGGTGATCAATAACACCCTGGATATCACCGCCGTGTCTTCCGAAAGCCTGCTCACGGGCAAGCTTGTCATCCATACCCTCAACCGAATCATTCGACGGATCTCCGTTTGCGAAACGGTCAGGCATGATGAGATAGATCATATCCGCAGTCGTAAAGCTCTTACGCTCCGCTGAACCTTCTTCACGGGCGGCCAGTTCATAAGGATATTTGAATGAGCTTCCATCCTTGGAGAATACGATGTAATATGTTCCTGGAACGGCATCAGCTGCAATCTTCACATCCACAAAGAGATAGTTCGGACTCTCAGCCTTATGGACAGCAAGGGCGCTGACTCCTTCACCACCTTCGACAGAAACGGAATATGATGAAATATCCTCTCCCTGAACCATAAGTTGCAGAGGGGTCTTCATGCCAACCCACCATGAAAGCGGCTCCACCCTTGTCACCTGCTCCTTTGTCGCATCAGCAACAGAAGCGGGATCGAATGTTGCTTTCGGACTGCATGCAGCAAATGCCGCAGCAACTGTTATCAGTGTCAGTATCCTTTTCATTTATTCTGCTGTAATTTCGTATGCCCAAGGAGCCTTAAGCTGAGCCTTTACAGTCACCTTGTTCTCAGGCAAAGTACGTGTAAACACGAGAGTGCTGTCCTCAGTTGAAACTACCTCGAACTTTCCACCCTTATCACCTGCTGCAAGAGCCGGATTATCATGGCGGAGAGCGATAAGCCACTTGTAGAAATCAGTGTACTCATTCTCCTCCCATGCAGGGATATGATCCTTTTCAAAGAACTCGAATCTCTTGTTCCATCCCATTTCCTGACCTGTGTAGATAAGAGGCTGGCCGTTAGGCAAAGTAAAGGTAAGCACAGCCATCAGCTTAGCTGCATCACCCATTCTCTCAAATTCAGTACCTGCCCATGAGTTCTCGTCATGGTTGGATGTAAACATGAGACGGAAAGCATCTGCAGGATGTCTCTGAGCGTCCTTTTCGATATATTCGAGAAGTTCAGGAATATTCTTTTCTCCACGTGCGATAGCATTGAGCATATGGTGAAGTTCCCATGCATATGATGAATTGAAGCCTGAAAGCGAATGAAGCTTTGGTTCCTCACCTTCTGCGAGCATGTACATACCTGGATAATCCGCACGAAGAGCAGAGATTGTTTCCTGCCAGAACTCGAGAGGAACTTCGCAGGCCATATCGCAACGGAAACCATCCACTCCCTTCTCCATCCAGAAGCGCATCTGATCTGCCATGGCATCCCATACTTCTCTCTTTCCATAATTAAGCTCTGCGATGTCATACCAGTCGTAATTTACTACGGTATTACCGTTCTCATCACGCATATACCAGTCAGCAGGGCACTCATTGATCCACTTTGCATCAGGAGATGTGTGGTTTGCCACACAGTCGAGCACTACACGGAAGCCGAGCTTATGAGCCTCAGCGAGGAAATTCTCGAAGTCTTCCATTGTACCGAATTCAGGATTGATGGCCTTGTAGTCGGCAATAGCATAGTATGATCCGAGAGTTCCCTTACGCTCCTTCACTCCGATAGGATGAATAGGCATGAGCCAAAGGATGTCGATTCCAAGTTCCTTCAGACGAGGGAGCTGCTGCTGAGCAGCTGCAAAAGTACCTTCAGGAGTGTACTGACGTACATTCATTTCATACACCACAGAGTTTTCAAGTGGCTGCTGCTTCGGAACCTGCGCGCATGAGAGCAGCAGGAGGGCAGCGATGACTGCAAAAATTATCTTCTTCATATCTGTTTTTGTTTATTATTTTCTTTTTAAGATCCCCGATCTATTTCTCTGCCAGGATAGTAGCAGAAGTAGCGGCAGCCTTGCAATATGAGCCTGAATAAGCGTCCAGCCCATCCACATCAGCACGAGCATCCTCTGCAAGCACAACATAATTGCCCTGAGGAATCTCCACCTTCACATTCTTCTTAGATCCGTTAAGCACCACTACAAGCGACTTTGCAGAGTCTATACCCTCAAGACCGCTGATACGGAATGCCACAACATTAGGATCGTCCACATCAATGAACTGAAGTTTCTCACGCACAAGTTCAGGATCGCCAAGGCAGAAGCCCGGATGAGCATGACGTATTGCAGCAAGCTCCGAATAATACTTCACCAGATCATTATACTTGGTCTTGTATGTCCAGTCAATCGCATTGATTTCGTCCGGCTGATTGTAACTGTTCTTCACACCCTGCTTGTGGCGATAGAGTTCCTCACCATTGAAGATGAAAGGAATACCCTGAGAAGTATATACAGCAGTCTGAGCAAGCTTCACCATTCTGAGACGCTCGTTTTCCGAAGCCTTGGTAGCCTCCTCGAGACGGTCACGAAGACAGTGGTCGTCATGGCAGCTTGCATAGCTTACATGCTGAAGCGGATTATTGGTCCAAGCCTGGACTGTCACCTGAGGATGCTCGATACCTCCGGCAATACCGAACTCGACATTTGCCTTATTGCCTGCAACGCCATCCATAAAACCGGCATTAGAACAGTCAAGAGGTCCACGAAGGGCATCACGGATATTGTCGCTGAAGGCTCCAACCTTGTCAAGCATATGAGTATTGGCCTTGAGAGCGATCTTCTCTGCAGGATATGCAGGTGCCATTGCAGCCCAGCCCTCTCCATAAATCACGACATCAGGATCGATAGCATGCAGGCGTTCGCTGATCTCATTCATCGTATCTATGTCATGAATAGCCATAAGGTCGAAACGGTAGCCATCGATATGATATTCCTTCATCCACCACTCGAGCGACTCTATCATATACTTACGGAACATCTCCTGCTCTGAAGCAGTCTCATTGCCGCAGCCAGAACCGTTGCAGAAGCTTCCATCTTCATTCATTCTGTAAAAATAACCCGGCATTGTACGCTCAAAGCCTGTATTTGCAGCATTGGTCGTATGATTGTACACAACATCAAGAATGACACGGAAGCCAGCCTTGTGAAGAGCCTGCACCATCTGCTTGAACTCCTTGATTCGTGTTACAGGGTTGTATGGATCTGTAGAGAACGAACCTTCTACAGCATTGTAGTTGAGCGGCTCATATCCCCAGTTGTACTGATTGTCTTCAAGACGTGTCTCGTCTATTGTAGCGAAGTCAGTCGACGGAAGAAGCTGGATATATGTGACTCCAAGCTCCTTGAGATGGTCGATGCCTGTCGAATATCCGTCTGGATTGACAGTACCCTCCTCTGTAAGAGCAAGATATTTACCCTTGTTCTGTACTCCTGAGTTTGCATGAATGGAGAAATCTCTGTGCTGAAGCTCATAGACAATGATATCTGACGGCTTCACCTGAGGACTCTTGTCCTCATTCCAGCCCTCTGGGTCGGTTTCATCCCAGTCAACCACAGCACCGCGCATACCATTTACTCCTACAGCCTTGGCAGCGATACCTGCTGTCTCCTCAAGCCATTCACCATTCTTCTGAACCTGGAATGTGTAGAAAGCGCCCTTCACATCATCCTTGACAGTTGTCTTCCAAAGTCCATCCTTGGACTTCTTCATGTTCACGGTCTTGAATGCAGCCTCATCCTGAGCGGAATGATAAAGTCTCAGCTGAGCAGCCTGAGCATCGGGAGCCCATACGGCAAATTCTGTCTTTCCCCCCATGTATACACACTCTTCGAGAGGAGCTACAGGAACAGTAAAGTTGCCGTTATCAGCACATGAAGCAAGAACGGCAGCAGCAGAAGCACACATTATAAAATTCTTTATGGTTATCATGTTTTAACGTTTTTACATATCTTACGAATTTACGGAAAAAATCCGATATATAAATATATATCGGACGAACTGCATGAACAATCTGACGAACGGTTGTTTTTGACAGACGAAGCAAATTTTCTAATAGGCGGTATAGCCAGGATTCTGCACAAGTCGGTCATTGGCAGCAAGTTCTGTAGGCGGAATCGGGAATATGCATTTATATTCCGGAAAGGCGTTGCCAGAAAATGAATCACCACCCTTGTAAGGCCATAGATAGTCCTGACTATGATAAAGGCCGTACCTGATAAGATCAGTTCTGCGATGTGCCTCCCACATCAGCTCCCTGGCTCTTTCTGCCATTAGGAAATCAACTGTTATCTCACTTGGAGGGTCCACTCCTGCCCTATCGGAAAGTTCCGCAAGCCTGCTCAAAGCAAGAGATGGAACACCTGAATTCATGCAGGCCTCAGCATAGATCAGATATATTTCGGCAAGACGTATCGCCGGAAAATCTACATCCGCATAGCTCTTCACTGCTGAAACATCAAGATAGGATTCATTGGTCTTATCGTGAGGTATATTATTGAATTTCAAGCATGACCATCCATTCATAAAGGAATATAGCGCCCCGTCCATAGACTCCTCGCGACCTATGATATAGAACATCTGGCCTCTTTTATCCGCAATTTCATATTCACCCGTCTGATAGTTTCTTGCACCGACATCGAAATATCTGTCAACATATTCAAAAGGCACACGAAGCCCTGCCCATCCGTTACTCTGTCCGTTCGGGCGTGACTTGTCTGTAATGTCGGTAGCGGCCAAGGAGGCACTCAGAATGTAAGTAGTACCACCATAGGATTCCGTGTTGTCGGCATTATAGGCAATCACCCAAAGCATCTCGGAACGGGCCTGCGGATTTTCAGCATTGTCACCTCTGAACAGTGAGGCATAATCAGGACAGAGCGAATAACCCATATTGAATATGCTTTCGCACACAGCCTTTGCCTCGGTCCATCTCTCCACTCCCGTATACACTTTGGAATTCAAATACATACGAGCAAGAAGACCGGCTACGGCACCCTTATCCGCCCTCGGATAATTCGCCCTGGCCTGGGGCATGGCACTGTCATCAGCCAAAAGTGCGGTCAACTCGGAAACGCAGTAATCATATATCTCCGCACGTGACTTCTGCTCAGGGAAATATGCACCTCCTATAGGCGATTCTTCTGTAGTAAAAGGTACATTTCCGAAACAGTCGATAGCCATCCAATAGAGATAGGCCCTGATGAATCTCGCTTCTGCCCTCATCCCCTCTATCTTTGCGGCAAGCGCAGCAGAAACGCCTCTCGAATTCAAACGGTCCGGAGCTGTCTGGCGCAGGTATTCATTGACCAGAGATATTCCCTGCAGAGTTCTCACATAAACTGCATAGACGGCATCATTCTGCACTTCCGACCATGTGTTTGTGTTCAGGGCACGCACCCATGCATCATTCTCCCATGAACATTTGGCAGCATCAGCTGTAGTCTCCTGAACTGACCAGAAGGCACGGATTATCTCTGATGCACCTCCATCCATCGCCTGCAGATCAGTCAGATCGTTGGTTACGAACTGGAAGTAGAGTCGGGTCAGGCCCTGAATATAACCTGTCTCATCCGAGCCATAGACATATTCGGATATCGGTTCCGTCTTGTCCAAGGGCAGAGTATTCAGGTCGTTGACGCAGGAACTTAAAACTGCGGCCAGCGCTGCTGTATATATTATCTTTTTCATTTCTTTTTTGAGTTTTGATCCCCGACTTGGCCGGGGATGATGTTAAATTGATCGAGGATGAGATTAAAAGTTTATGTTCATACGGAATGACCATGTGCGAGGTCTTGGCCAGACCGTACCGTCAATACCGTTTTCGGATATCACTTCAGGGTCCATTCCGCTGTATCCCGTGATAATAAATACATTCTGCATTCCGACTGCAAGACGTATATCACTCTCCCAGCGTCCGATTCCGCGGAAGGTATAGCCAAGATTGACATCATCCAGACGGAAGAAGGAAGCATTCTCGAGGAAGTAGTCAGAATACCACTGTCGCGCACTGTTCGCCTTGACAAAGCCGGTTTTCCTGACAAGTTGAGCCTGATTAGGCAGACTTCCGGAATTAAGGTCGAGACTTGCAGTAGAATTGGCAGAAGCAAAGTCATTGAAAACCCATGTACCTGCCGAACCATGTCCATTAAGGCCGAAATCCCAGTTACGATAGTTCAGTTTGATATTGAGACCATAGTAGAACTTCGGCGCTACACTTTTTCCTGTCATATACCTGTCAGCCTCTGTTATCGTTCCATCTCCGTCAAGATCTACGAATTCATTCTGCAGCGGATTGCCTGAACTGTCATACTTCTGCATATAGGTATAGTAGGTATATGGGGCATAGCCCACCATCTGACGGCAGAGATAGCCTCCGGTTCCTTTGGATATATTTCCTGTCTCTATGTAATAATTCTCATCCTCAGTCGGATTGAGCTGGGTGAACACCGTATTCTGGAAAGTGGCGTTGAAACCAAGCTGCAGGCTCCATTCACTTGTCTGGACAGGTATTCCGCTGAGAGAGAATTCCAATCCCTTGTTTCTGATAGATCCTATGTTTGTCATCAGTCTGTTGCCGAAGTTAGAGCCCATAGGCACCTGTACCGAATTGAGCAGATCCTTGGTATTACGGAGATATGCGTCAACACTACCTGTAAGTCTGTCCTTGAAGAAGCCGAAATCAAGACCCGCATTATATGTTATTGTCGTTTCCCATCTTATGGTAGGATCATAAGCCTGCGGAGTCAGCATATTCTGGTATCCGTCAGTTCCCATATCATAGGTATAACTTGGATTGTTGGACAGATTGTATCTGGCCATATGTACATAATCCCCTATTCCATCCTGCTGACCGGTCATACCGACTGACAGACGCAGCTTCAGGGCAGACACCTGTTTCACATCCTTCAGGAAGTCCTCCTTTGCCATATTCCATGCAAAAGCTCCGGAAGGGAAGAAGCCCCATCTGTATGCCTTGGCGAACTTTGAAGAACCGTCACCACGAGCCGTAAAGGTGAATACATATTTCGAGTCTATCGAGTAGTTCACTCGGCCGTAGAATGACACCAGATAGTTCTCATTCCTGTAAGTCAGATAACGTGATTCAGCGGTTTCTCCTGGATTCAGCTGAATTTCGTCTGTTACATTGTAGTATTTCACATCTCGGTTTGACCAGCGGTTGTTCTGCCATGAATATCCGGCCATCACATCGAGATTATGTATGCCCCATGTTTCATTATAATCGGCATAGGACTCAAAGACCAGGCTTCGGCTCACATTCCAGCCTTTAGTATATCGGCCCACACGCAGGTTGCCTGTGTCGGTATAGGCCTGGAAAGATCCGGGACGTACACCATTGTATGAATCCGTACCGGTCGCATCGATACCTGCACTGACGTTGAAGCTTAGAGCTTCCAATCCATGTACCTTGTAATCAGCAGCGATTCGTCCTATGATACGTGAGGAGGAAGCATTGCTGATGTTGTCGTAGATCATTGAAAGAGGACTCGGCCCGACAAGTACATTCGGAGAGAAGGCTGTACCACGTCCGTTTCCATAGTTCCAGTATCCGTTTGTCGTACTATAGTCAATGGAGCCGTCGGCATTGCGCCAATATGGATCCACAGTAGGATTGAAGAAGGCAGCTTTTGACACCACTCCTCCATCAGCATAATCGGAATAAGAGTACACTCCCTTCAGGTTTACATCGAAACTGAGATGTTTATCGAAAAAGTTCGGGGAAACTGTTATATCTGCTGTTCCTCTGTCATAACTTGAGTCATGCAATGTTCCCTGCTGGCCGCTGTAGCCGATGGAAGCACGATAAGGCATTCTGCCTTTGACATTGCCGTACATGCTGACATTGTGTTCTGTTGCAAGAGCTGTTCTGAATATAAGATCCTGCCAGTCTGTGGTCGCTGTTCCGCTCAGCTCAGCAATTCTATCACCGGTATCAGTACCTTGAGGGAAGATCTGTGCATAGAAGTCTCTTAGTTCATCTGCACTCATGACAGGAACCTTTGAGGATATCTGCTGTATGCTGAAAGATCCGTTGTAAGAGAGCTGCGGAATGGTTCCGCTTCCTTTTTTTGTAGTTATGATTATGACTCCGTTCGATGCTCTTGAACCATATATGGCAGCAGAAGATGCATCCTTAAGAACTGAGAAGGATTCTATATCATTCGGATTAAGAAGGTCGAGAGGATTTGACATAGACCCTCCCGCTCCCTGTGCTATAGGTACGCCATCTATGACTATAAGAGGATCATTGGAAGCATTCAGAGATGCAGATCCTCTGATCCTTATTCTTGATCCGGATCCGGGACCGCCGTCACCCGGAGTCACTAAAAGTCCGGCAACCTTTCCTTTGAGCAGATCCTGAGTATTCACCACCGCTCCCCTGTTCAGATCCTCAGCCTTGATTGCCGATACCGAACCTGTCATATCATCCTTCCTGACTTTTCCGTAACCGATGACAACTACCTCATCCAGATACTGGCTGTCTTCCTGAAGAACAACAGTCTGGGGAACGGCAGCCGCCTCGTATGTCTGGGAGATATAACCCATGCAGCTTATCTCCACTGTAGCAGACGGGCCTGTAACCGTGAGGCTGTATCCGCCATCCATATCTGTGGATGTTCCGTTTGAAGTTCCGACTTCGATAACCGTGGCACCTATTACAGGTCCAAGCTTGTCTGTCACCGTTCCGCTCAGTCCATATCCACCCTGAGCATCGGCTGAAATGCAGCCTGCAATCAAGGCCGCCATAACAGCAATCATATACTTAATTCCATACATAAGACTTGTCGCGTTTATAATTTTTCCAAATTACAAACGCGACAAACAATCACCGTTCCAATCCCCGAATCGGATCCTGAAATATATTCATGTTACCTCTAAAAGTCAACAAGGAGTCGGAACTCGCCCTGTTTC
>JAEIGA010016744.1_pt1 | contig 11146 bp, 9 predicted proteins | sample 9270691 | NCBI WGS metagenome assembly JAEIGA01 (sample SAMN17057246, study PRJNA624740) | gut metagenome | biome: biome; isolation source: fecal sample | host: Bos grunniens | place: China: Xizang | collected 2019 | reverse complement strand
ATTGGAAAGAGTGAGGATTTCCGGAGTGAATACGAATCCCTTTTGATTCATTACGTCGGGCGGGAGACACCGCTCTATTATGCGAGGAACTTAACGGAGCATCTGGGAGGAGCGAAAATCTACTTAAAAAGGGAAGATTTGAATCACACAGGGGCGCATAAAATCAACAACACGCTTGGGCAGGCGCTGCTTGCCAAAAGGATGGGCAAGAAGAAAGTTGTGGCTGAGACAGGTGCCGGCCAGCATGGAGTGGCTACAGCCTCTGTTTGTGCCTTGCTTGGCCTTGAACCCATTATCTTCATGGGGGAAAAGGATGTGGAAAGGCAAAAGCAGAATGTCATCCGAATGGAACTGCTTGGGGCAAAGGTCGTGCCGGTCAAATCCGGCAGCAAGACATTGAAGGATGCGGTCAATGAGGCTTTGCGCTATTGGGTGGTCAATATTCGGGATACCCATTATTTGATGGGATCTGTCCTTGGTCCGCACCCTTTCCCATTGATTGTTCGTGATTTCCAGAGCGTAATCAGCAAGGAGGCAAGAGAGCAAATGCTAGCGTTCGGAGGCGGTTTGCCGGATATGGTCATTGCGTGTATTGGCGGTGGAAGTAACGCGATGGGCATGTTCCATCACTTTCTGCCGGATAAGGCCGTCCGGCTGATTGGTGTCGAGGCCGCGGGCAAAGGGGTGGACACTGATTATCATGCCGCGTCTATCACAAAGGGGAGAAAGGGAATCTTGCATGGGGCTTATATGTATTTATTACAGAATGAAGCTGGTCAAATTCAGGAGGCTCATTCCATCTCTGCCGGGCTTGATTATCCAGGTGTCGGTCCGGAGCATTGCTTTTTGAAGGATGTCGGCAGGGTGGAATATACGTCTATTTTGGATAGGGAAGCGCTAGAGGCTTTCATGCTTTTAACATCCAAAGAGGGTATCCTGCCAGCATTAGAGAGTTCACATGCTATCGCTGAGGTCATGAAAAGAGCCCCGCGAATGAGCAAGGATCAATCCATTATTGTCTGCCTCTCCGGAAGAGGAGATAAAGACATGGACACAGTCATAAGAGAGCTGGGAGGGTATGAGAATGGACAATAAATTATCAGAGCGATTAAGGAATCAGAAGGAGAAGGGGGAAAAAGGCTTCATTCCCTACATCATGGCAGGGGACGGAGGGCTCGAGCATCTGGCTGAGACGATTCGTTATCTGGAAGGTCAAGGGGCATCCGCTATCGAGATTGGCATTCCCTTCTCAGACCCGGTTGCCGACGGGCCGAGCATTCAGGAGGCAGGGCTGCGCTCCCTTGCAAAAGGGGTGAATTTAAAAAGCATTTTGACTGAATTATCCAGACATGAATTTTCTGTTCCGCTCATTATCATGACCTATGCGAATCCCATCATGCAAATGGGTGCAAGAGCCTTTGCCGAGGAGGCCATGCGTGCTGGAATTTCCGGCTGTATCATCCCTGACGTTCCCTTCGAGGAGGAGACGCTCTTTAAGAAGCCTCTTGCGGAAGCTGGCATCGTTGTTATCCGATTAGTCCCATTGACAGCTTCGTTGGAGAGGTTAGAGGTTTTAAGCAGGGAAGCGGAAGGTTTTTTGTATGCTGTTACCATTAACGGTATAACAGGGGAGAAAGGAGAAATAGAACTAGGTTTTTTGCAAGAAAGGGTAGAGCGGCTTAAGGGGTTAACCGAGGTTCCCATTTATGCGGGTTTCGGCATTTCCAATGCGCAGATGGGTAATGCTTTGTTGGCGTTTTGTGATGGAATCATTGTTGGTTCCAAAATTGTGGATGCCCTACACAATGTTGACAGGAGAGGAATAGAGGAATTTACTGCTGGTCTAAAGCGCTCCTCAGTCAAAGTTTGAATTTGTTTTCCAAAAGCTGTAATTGGGTATGGATATACATGCCCACAAATGTGGACTATTCAGTTGCAGCGGGAGGGAATAGGATGAAAACCGAAGGAATGAGAAACCAATTTTTTCTGACACGTAATAAATTGAAAGAGGTCGCAGATCATCTTTCAGAACCGGAAGCAGATTTTCAGCCGGAGGGATTTTCTAATACAGTGAGGTGGCAGCTCGGTCATCTATTGGTAAGTGCGGAGAGCTTTATGTTTGGCTATCCTCAAGTCGGCTCGCCAGTACCGGAAATATACGCAAGCTTTTTTGAGCGCGGGACCGCTCCATCGCGCTGGCAGAGAAGCGCCCCATCCTTGACGGAACTTAAGAAACAATTAGAGGCACAGGAAAAAAGACTGGCGGAATTGCCTGATGAATATTGGAGCGAGAAGATAACCAGTCCTATCCCCGGGATGGATATCAAAGATCGGGAAGGGCTATTCCATTTGCTTCTTCACCATGAGGCGATGCATCTTGGACAAATACAATCAATCAAGCGGCTCATCGCTGTCGAAAGCCGTTAATACTAAGAGGAGGCATTCAGATTCGTGTAATCTGAATGCTTTTTTATATTCTAGGGGTAATTTCCGCCAATTCTAAATTTTAAGTTTACTTGATGGTATTTTTGTATACTATTCTCATAGGAGGGCTGATTGATATGAATATTTATTCCGCAAAGGAAATAAGAGAATGTGATAAAAGCGCGCATGATAACGGGCTGTCCATTTTTTCCTTGATGGAGAATTCCGGACATGCCTTGTTTGAAGGTGTGAGCAAGCTTCTGGATAAAAAACAACGAATCGGCATCTTGGCAGGAAGCGGGAATAATGGAGGGGATGCAATCGTCCTTTCGCGTCTCTTGCTGAATAGGGGCTATAAGGCAGAGCTGATTTTTCCTGCAGGGCTTCCTGCTTCAAAAGTGGCTCAAGATCACTTGGAATACTACATAACGTGCGGATACTCCTTTTCTAGGGAAATAGAAGGGGAATATGATGTCTTAATAGATGGTCTTTTTGGAATTGGATTCAGACCGCCTATGCCCCAGAAGATGGCATTATGCCTGGATTTCTGGCGGAAATCTAAGGCAATCAAGATAGCCATTGACATTCCCTCTGGAGTGGAGGCGGATCATGGAAGAGTGCAGACTGCTTTTTTGGCCGACCACACATTTTGTCTTCATGGAGCTAAGCCCTCGGCTTTCGCGTATCCATCAAGCACCTATTATGGGCATTTGCATATTGTGGATATTGGAATCCCTCAAAAGGCGAAATTTCGCATTTGGACGGAGGAGGATCTTCGGAAATCATGGCCCCAGCCATTGGATAATCCGCATAAAGGAACATTCGGAACAGGCCTCTTGATTGCTGGGAGCAGCCAGATGCCGGGCTGTGCCGTGCTCGCCGGAACAGGGGCCATGCGAGGTGGTATCGGGAAGCTTGTGATCGCGACCGAAAAGACAGTAGCAGATAAATGTACGGTATCTCTGCCAGAGGCTACCTATGTCAATCGTGAAGAGGCAGATTGGCAGCATGATTCCTCACTCCAGAAAATCGCAGCAGCAGCGATTGGGCCAGGACTCCATCCAGATGATGCACTGGAACATCTAATTGCTTCCTATCTTGAAGAAGATGAATGCCCCCTTATATTAGATGCGGGCGCCCTATCGGAGCGGAGCTATCCAAAAGGGCGAAAAGGTGCGGTCATCTTGACACCGCATCCAGGCGAGATGGCAAGGATAACGGGAAAGACGGTTGCAGAAGTGAATGAGAATCGCATTCAGGTGGCGAGTGATTATGCAACCACTCATAATGTGACAGTCGTGCTCAAGGGAATGAATACCGTTATTGCGTTCCCAGACGGAACGGGATATGTCAATATGACTGGAAACAGAGGGCTGTCCAAAGGCGGAACTGGGGATACACTAACTGGTATTTTGCTTGGAATGATTTCTCAAGGGTATCAGCCATCAACTGTGGCTAATGCCGTGTATCTTCACGGGAAGACAGCCGAGCTTTACACGGAAGATTATGCCCCCAGCACTATGCTTGCATCCGACATCATGAAGATTTGGCCGGCATTACTCCGCAAACTTAAGCTTGAGTAGACTCGTGAAAAAGGCTGTATTTAATAAGATAACTATATCATCGGAGTTTTGAGGATTTTGTCTTAAAATAGCTAAAAAACGGGAATAGACTTAAAAAACATGAAAGGAGTCAAGTCATGGAACGTGTCTATACGTATTCAAGAAAGGAAGAAATTGTTAATGCTGTAACTCATGGAATAGGAGTAGCGCTATCGCTTGCGGCTTTAGGGCTGATGGTTTCCAATACCATCGTAAATGGGACAACTGGAAGGCTCGCGATTGTCCTTATTTATGGGATATCGATGGTGATGCTCTTTACCTTTTCGACCCTTTGTCATGCGTTTCCGGAAGGGAAAGGTAAGCTGGTCATGGAATTATTTGACCATACCTCCATTTACTTGTTTATTGCGGGAACCTATACGCCCTATGCGGTTATAGCGATAGGCGGCAAGACAGGTTACACGCTGCTCGCATTAGTATGGGGACTGGCCTTTTTAGGCATTATTTTTAAAGCCTTTTTCTTGAGGAAATTTATGATTTTTTCAACTCTGATCTATATTGTGATGGGGTGGATGATTGTTGTAGCTTGGGAGCCGCTCTCTAGCGCTGTCCCGCCCATGGGTCTGCAAATGCTTATTTACGGCGGTCTTTTATACACGCTAGGATCTATTTTTTATGTGTGGAGAGGGTTCCCTTATCATCATGCCGTGTGGCATTTAATGGTGCTCGTTGCTTCCATATTGCATTTCTTATCTATCTTCCTCTATATATTGCCGCTTCAATAGAAGCACAAAAAGCCGATTCAGTTCTTCCTAGGATTTCAGGGAGGAGTGAATCGGCTTTTTCATGTTCAGAGCTCTTATTTATATACATGAGCTTGGAGGAATTTTAATGCTTGCTCTCCTACTGCTCGGGCACTTTGCGGATTTTGTCCGGTAATGATTCGTTTGTTCTCGACAACATGGCTTGTAAACGGAATCGTCGATTTCTTAAATGACTTGGCTGCAGAACGTAGCTCGTCCTCCAGGTAGAAGGGAATCTTATTCCCTTGGAACATCAGTTTTTCCTCTATATTTGTATATCCGGTAACCTCCACATCTTCAAGAAGATGGGTGCCGTCAGTTAATCGCGTATGGAGCAATGCGGCAGGTCCGTGGCAAACAGCGGTGACAAGCCCGCCATTTTCATAGATAGCGGCGGTGATTTCCTGAATTTTCTTTGATTCCGGAAAATCCCATAATGTCCCATGACCTCCAGCGAAAAAGACACAATCATAATCTTGGCCATTAATACCATCAAGCGGCAATGAATGGTCAAGTTTACTGATGAAATAAGGGTCGAGATGATATGTTTTGGTCGTTTCGTCCATTAAAACTGGAACCAGGCTGCGCGGGTCAATTGGAACTTTGCCTCCTTTGACGCTTACGATATCAATCGGGAAGCCGGCAACCCTGACTACATCATAGAAATGTACGAGTTCACTGAACCATAACCCGGTCTTGGCAGATTCATTTTTCATGGTATCGTGGCTAGTGACGATAGCCAGCACTTTCTTTTTCATTTCAGAACCTCCTTTACGGTGCGATAGTAAGACATTTTATCACATTTCCTCGGTTTTTGCCTTTTTTTCTCACTCGTAAAAAGATTCGGTCTAAAGCACGCACTTGCATTACGATGCAGCAGGAAGGAGCCGTGCAGAGAGGAGGCGTTTTCTAATCAGAATACCCAAGTAGGCAGCGATGAAGGCTTTAAGGATGCCGACAGGCAGAAATGGCATAAACCCTGTCAGGAAAGCAGCGCTCCAGGAAAGGGAGGCAGAAAACTTCAGCCATAGTAAACCAAACATAAGGGTAATGCTCATGCCGATTAAATTAGCCGCTATGGCCTGTATGTTCGTAAAGCCCCTTTTTTCAAGCCAAAATCCGGTCATGAATGCAGCAGGAATGAAACCGATCAAGTATCCGCCAGTTGGACCGAATAAAATACCGAGTCCGCTCGTGAAGCTTGAAAAGACGGGGAGACCAATGGTGCCTAGACCTAAGTAGACGAGAATAGTATAAGTGCTGAAACGGGAGCCGATTATCGTGGCGATAAGACCAACAGCTAACGTTTGTCCGGTAATAGGGATGGGCGGCAGAGGGATCGTTATCTGAGCTAAAATGGAGAGAATGGAAGCATACATGGCAATGATCATCATATTCCTAGTTTTTGTGGTAACCACTGTCTTTCCTCCTTAGAAATAAGTTAACTATTATTTCATAAAGGTTAACACAATTATTTCCATTTGTGTAGGCTAATTATTGAATTGAAAATTCACAATAATCAGATACATTCATTTCCAATTGTGCTATAATAAAATAGTGTTTTTCGAGAGATGATTAAATCGAACAGGGGGGAATGTTTTGAACAAAAAGGCGAAGCTGTTACCAATAGTTATCCTGTTGGCTTTTTTTAGTTTGTTTTACTTTTATAATCTTAATCTAGCGACTGCCTTGCCTGATGATGACTGGGGACGGGCGACGAAAATCAATGGGTCTTCGTCCTATCCTATGCAGCAATACAGCTTTGTCGAGGGTAATAGGATACACGCCTATTTGCCGGGTGATGAGAATGTGAGATATACCATAATGGATGAAAACTACCAAAAAATCGAAGAAACAGTTATCCCGATTGACCCGGATATCAACACGCCGATTTGGGGTGATGGCAAAAGTGTCTTATATATGCAGGATGAGAAATTGCACTTATATGAAAATGAAAAGACAGCCATCATAGATGAAGGAGTCAAATCCTTTTCTCCTGCAGGTGAAAGGATTATTTATTGGAAGGAGCAAGAGGCTTTTGCCTATAAGGCAAGCGATAATAAACCCAGCTTACTGGCAGCAACGAAGGAGCCCATCAGCCATATCGTTTCCGCCAAAGGAGATGGCAGTCTCCTCATTTCTACCAATCCGACCCCATTAGACTATTCATTTTATTTGCTGAAGGGCAAGGAACTTGAGAAAATTACCTCCTGGTCTTCTTCCACCAGTTCCACGGTAGAAAATATTCTTTATGATTCAAATGGCGAGGAAGGATCCATACTGATTGAATCCTTTAAGATGACACAAGGTGAACGTGCCAGTATGGCGAACCTCTTGTCCTTTAGCATGAAAGATAGGAAGGTATCCGAGAATGAGCAAATGCACTTTGTCGAGGGCAGCACTGGAGCTAAGCTTGCTAATCCGCGGTACTTAAATTTCCGTTATCTGAATGGGGAGCGGGAGTTTTTATTCGTATCTGAAGGACAGAGGGAGGGGAAGAAATCCGGCTATAATGTCTATTTTACAAATACTGAGAAGGATGGACACTGGGCAGGATATAGAAGAAGCACATCTGCCGAAAGCAGCATATACCCGCAGTGGGCCGGGGAGAGCCATATCCTTTGGCAAACCTTTGACGGCAAGGAATATGAAACATTCGGCACATATGATGGAAAGGCATATGTCGATTCTACAATGGCTAAGACAAAGGAAGATTATCGAACAGCCATGTATGACTTTATCAGCGGTGTCTTCAGCAGCGTTGTGATGGTGTTCTTTGGTTTTGTGTGGGTTATCCCGCTCATTATCTTTTATGCCGTTATGATGTTTGTTCGGAGAGATGATTTCGAGACTGACAAGACATGGGCTGAGCCGATTGGGATACTCATTTATTTGGGAACGGTCGTTTTTGTCTTTAATGGCGTCTTGGCGGAAAACACCTTCTCCTTAGCGCCGGAGTATTTGACGTTTCCATATGGGATGGTCATTTGGCCATTGGTCATCGGTGCCGTATCGTATCTTCTCTATAAATTTGTTATAGATAAGGATATTGGCCTTTTTGGGCGCATTTCCTATTACATAGGGTTGAATATAATCATGATGACTGGTCTTTATGGCCCTTACCTGATTTGATGAACCTGCCAGGCACCCTCGTCTTAAAGGGGATGCCTGGCTTTTCGTTATGACTCATACCCGATAAACGCTGACCAGTTTTTTTGCTTCAGCATATGCCTGAAAATATGATAGTGATAGAGAAATGTATCGAATGACGGAGGGGAATCCTGGAAATCATACCAGGATAGGAATAAATCTAAATGGCGGATGAATTCATTGCGATCAAGAAGTCCGTGCAGATATAATGGGTATTCATATGCTTCATAAAGGGATGAAAGGCCATTTTCACTGAATATGGCTTCTATTTGTGTTCGATTCATTTTGCACCTCCAGCAAACAGTATTGGATGGAGGAAGGCAATTTATTCATATCGGGAGAACGAAAGGGGGACAATTTTGTGGAAGAATCATCGTTTCAACTGGAGAAGGAAAGGCTGGAATTCATCAAGCAATATATGAATGTCGTCATCGACACGGCGAGAACGAGCAAGGAACAATTCCTGGCTAAGATGAAGGAAACGTTCGCGGATACTGATTGGGAAGAAAATACGGAATATGGCCAGCTTTTGACGACAGCTACATTTTATCAAATGTCGAATGATGAATGGGAAGGACTGAAGCGAGCCTTGCCAAAACCGTATTTTGCTAGGGTTGATTTCACGCCTTCTGACTCAGGCAATCCCGAGCGATTGTATATAGGCAAGACATCCTTGTTCCAGCGGGACAATCAGGAGCAGCTGATCATTGATTGGCGCTCACCGATTGCTAATCTGTATTATGACGGGCGGCTGGGGCATGTAACGTACACATCCGAGGGTGAAACCTATGATGGGGAAATAACGTTAAAGCGCCAGCTGATGATTGAGAATGGCGAGCTTATGGACCTGCGTGATATTGACTTGACGACGGTGGATGAATTGCTGCAGGAAACTTTGGCAAAAAGCTCGGCAAGCCGGCTCACGGAAATTGTCGCGACCATCCAGGAGGAACAAAATGAAATCATCCGTGCTGACCTAAATAAGCCGATTATCGTGCAAGGGGCAGCGGGGAGCGGGAAAACGACCATTGCGCTTCACCGGATTTCCTACTTCCTCTACCATTATAAAGATGTATTTAACCCGGCAGACTTATTGATCCTGACGCCAACGGTCCTTTTCATGGATTATATCCAGCAAGCATTGCCGGAGCTTGGGGCTGAGCGTGTTCGGCAGGCTACCTATGCTCAATATATTGAGGAGGCAATCGGCAAGAGAATACCGCTCATCAAGGATGGCAAACTGATTGATGTACTGGCAGGAGGAAATTCGGCCGCAAGATTCTCCGGTTTGAAAGGAAGCGTCCTCTTCCAGCGGATACTGGACCATTATTGCGAGGAAATCAAAAGCGGCCTTTATTTCCACGAGGATTTCAAGGTAGATAAATTTAAGCTGTATCCAGCCAGCAGATTAAATCATTTATTGACGAAGGAATATACATATCTTCCTCTCTATAAACGCGTGGATAAGCTGAAGAACCTCTTACAGCAGCAAGTAAAGAGCAATAAGGATGAGATGCAAAAGAAAATCATTGCCCATTATGATGCGAAGATTGAGAAGGGGTTGAATTTCAAAGGGGACGAGAAAAAGAGAAAAGCTTATGTTTCGGAGGTTTTGAAGCGAAAGGATATTCGGCTGACAGAGTTTAAGTCAGAAATTAGAAGTGCTGTACCCCGCTATATAAAGTCAGTAAAGAAAAGCGACACATTCACCCATTATAAGAATCTCTTTTCCAATCCAGAAAGGCTGTTCAACTATGGTGGCGGCATGCTCACGCTTCTGGAAGCGACTGATTTATGTACCTACAGTAAGCAAATTTTCTCCAAAAGGAAATATGAAGTGGAAGACCTTGGCCCTCTTCTATACTTGCACTCGAAGCTATATGGCATTCCTCAGGATCACAAGGCGAAAAATGTTGTTATTGATGAAGCTCAGGACTATAGCTATATGCAGATTGCCGCATTAAAGACAGCGCTTGAGACGGATATGTTTACCTTGGTCGGCGATCTCGCTCAAGGGATTCATTCTTATCGTTCCATAACGAATTGGCAGGAAATTATCGAAAAAATCTTCCCGCGCGCAAGCTACAAGGAATTGAAAAAAAGCTACAGGACTACAATAGAAATCATGAATGAGGCAAACAAGCTTCTTAAAAAGCTTCCCTATGATTTTCCTGTCGTTGAACCGATTGTAAGGCATGGGGAGGAACCACAGTATCGCCATTATGAAAGCTGCGAGCAATGGGCGGATATGGTGCGTGTGCAAGTTGGTGACTGGCGGGACGAAGGCTTCCGGACGTTAGCCATCATCACTAAAACAGCGAAGGATGCTAAGTTTGCTTATCAAACGCTTCGTGACAGGGGCTTTGAGGCATGCCTTCTGGAAGAGAAGATGTCCATCCCGAAGGAAGAGCTGGTCATCCTGCCTTCTTATTTGGCTAAAGGACTTGAATTTGATTGTGTCATCGCCTTCAGTCATCATGAACGATATGATGAACAGAATGAAACCGATTTGAAATTATTATATGTGACCATGACAAGGGCCATGCACCGGCTGCATCTAATGTGCAAGGAGGAAGGGGCATTTATCCTTGCGTAAGGATTCCATTGAGGGAACGGAACATAGCCGTTCCTTTTTCTATGAAAATAAAGATTAAAAAGTCCATCAAAGCTCCAACTGATTAATCAGTGGAGAAAAATCCTTTTAAATAGTGTAAAATGGGATGTTGTAGAAGGAGGAAGGAACATGGTGAAATCCGTGCTTCATTTAGAAGCGGTTGGCAAGAAAATTGGCCGCCGTCAAATCTTAAAGGACATCACCCTCGATGTTCAGGCAGGGGAGATATTTGGCTTGATTGGTCCGAACGGAGCTGGGAAAACGACCTTGATTCGAATGATTTGCGGATTGATGAAGCATTCTGAAGGTGAAATCCGTATTATGGATCATGATATTAAGACTTCATTCCGAACGGCGATTAGGGAGCTTGGGGCAGTAATTGAAAACCCGGCCTTTTATCTTGATTTAACAGGGTGGCAGAATCTTTGGCTAGCAGCTAACCTATATAAGGGCATCACGAGGGGACGCATACTTGAGGTGGTTGAACTCGTCGGACTTGAAGAGAGCATCCATAACAAGGTAGATACATACTCACTCGGCATGAAGCAGCGGCTCGGCATCGCTCAAGCCATTCTTCATAAACCAAGGCTGCT
>JAEIGA010016743.1_pt1 | contig 11146 bp, 8 predicted proteins | sample 9270691 | NCBI WGS metagenome assembly JAEIGA01 (sample SAMN17057246, study PRJNA624740) | gut metagenome | biome: biome; isolation source: fecal sample | host: Bos grunniens | place: China: Xizang | collected 2019 | reverse complement strand
ATTAATTCTTAGAAAACGAGCAATTATTGAGACTGTGAATGATGAACTTAAGAATGTATGTCACATTGAACATACAAGGCATCGTTCGGTCGAAAATTGGCGTATAGGTCATTTTGCAGGCTGAAAGCAAGTTTGTGTTGTTCTATAGGTCAAATTGCAGGCTGAATTTTGGTATATAATTTGTTTGTATCAACTGACGCTATTATTTTTACTCCGCAGTTTGAAGCATAGTGGAGCTCTACCGGGGAGCAACTCTATGAGGAATAGGATTGTAATGCGTGAAGCATGTTAAATCAAATGGGGATTGTCCGTAATGGACCGTCTCCTATTTTGTTACTATTAAATATGCTACTCGCCATTCAATGCCAAGAAAAACCCATTTATAAACCGCTTGCGGTTTTCTTTATAAAACTGGACTCTTTTACGTACACCATTTTTCTTTGTTATTGGAGAGTGGCAGTATGGACACTTTTTAATTCATAGAAATGTTGATTTTAGGGATTTTGAAATGCCTGAAAAGTTATAGGGAATCGAACGTGTCTGCAAGTCTCAGCCTACAAAATGACCTATAGAACATTTTCAAAAGTAAATTTTGTGTTTCAAAAATTTGAAATGCCCATATCACCTGTGTTTATGAGGGATGCGGGCATGTTCTAGCCTGCAAATTGACCGATAGGTCCGAAAATTTTGCTGTAAATCTTTTCGCTGGACTTATTGCATATAATCTGCTGCCCAAAAAACCTGAAATGAATATTGAAATCATTGATAAAAGTAGGTTAATTGCGTAAAACTTATACCGAACTCACGTAGTTTAAGAAGATGATGACGTGAGCAAGTTCATGAATAAACCTTGCCCTAGTAGTGGAGAAAATGCTTGAAGACGAGAAGAATATCTATCTCTCGCACTTAAAGAACTCAATGTTAGCAACAGAGGCAACTCGCCACAACGGCATGTATCTAAAAAAATACGGATTTAATATAGTCTGTCTGTCTTCTCTGTGCTACGTGACCGAAATAGCTGTATTGCCTCCATTGTGGTGATAAGTACGAGAGCTATGGGTTCTTACAAATAAATAATCCGATATGTAATTGTGTTTAGCTAAATTGCAAATTCAATATTGTCCACTATCTACCCCTCCAGGTCCTCTGAAACCTAATTTTATCCTTTCTTGTCCCTTGGTCCAATATCACGTCCTATATATAGATTAGAAAGGTAGTCCAACTGCAAAGTGCAGTGCAAAATCGCGTGACAACTTTGGGTTTATAATGGGAAACTGCCCCCTGCCTGTTTGGCTTGGATCAACAGCTTTCATACCACCATCTAGTCGTAAGATGAAATAGTCAAAGACTAGACGTAGTCCTATCCCGTAAGAAGCTGCAAGTTCACGATAGAATGTATTCCAGTGGAAATGTCCTTCGGGAGCAGCTGTGTGTGTGTTCCATATATTGCCTGCGTCAATAAATGCTGCACCATGGAGTTTCCAAAAGAGATGGCTACGAAATTCTACACTTAGATCGAGCCTTACATTTCCAGTATGGTTGATAAAATCAATCTTGCCGTCTTCGCCCCTAAATTTTCCAGGTCCCAAGCTGCGGACACTCCACCCACGTACACTATTGGCACCACCGCTGAAATAACGCTTTTCGTAAGGGATGATAGAGGAATTACCATAAGGTATTGCTATACCAAAGGCTGCATGTATGGCAAATGAGCTTCGCTTATCGATAACGAAACTTTTGGCATAATCTAAATCGAATTTAGCATATTGTGAATAGGCAATGTTGAATATCTTGTAAGGTTCTCCGTCTGCAGGATTTGATTTTATAAGATGTGATATGCCATAGAGCAGATTGCCTGCTGTTTCTATACCCATTTTGATTTGGTGTCCACCTATGGATTGAGCGGATGGTAAGGATTGTCTTTGGGAGTTGTATGTTAGTTGATATCCAGTTTTCATGATCATTAAGTCTTCGTAGCTATATCTGAGTACTGCATATCTAGGGTCGTCTCCTTCAAGGTATTCCTGCTGAAAGGTTTGTGATATCCACGGCATGAAAACATAGTTGAGCGAAACAAGGTCGAACCTGTGTTTCAGGTGTGGTCTCTGGTGTGAGTGCCATCTATAACCCCATCCTGCAGTAACAAGTCTGCGATGAAATTCTGGACGATCTTGAGAGTTGTACATGACATTAAGGTTAGATATAGCATTGAATTGTCTGCGCTTATATTCGCGAAGACCTGGCAACTTAAATGTTGGGAATTGCAAGTTTACCTCTCCACTATATTCAATATAGTCCTGATTGCTGTACCCCTCTAGTCCTCGTATTGCCTCGTAGGCACCACGAAGTCGTAGTGAAAGTTGTTCTGAACCATGAAAAATATTGTTGTTGGCGTAACCAAAAACGATAGCAGCTCCTAAATCACCAGAGGTATTTGTGCCCTCAACCTCTAGACTAAGTGAGTGTGGCTTATTGGTCTCAATAAAGATATTCGCATCAAGAGAGTGGGGGATAGTTGTCGATGGACTGAGTTTTATGGTAGAGTATTTTACTGCTGATAGAGCGCTAAGTTGATTGTGTGTATGTTGTATATTAGCCTCGCTATATGTGCTATCAGGACGTATCTGTAGAGTGCGATCGTAAACCTTGCGATAAATATTTATTGCTGATTTATGATGATAATTGACGTTTCTGTAATAACTGGTATCAATTAATGTATCTTGTTGTGAGACATTTTCATAAATATTGATATTAGAAATGTTGTGTACTTGATAGTCGTCATTGTCAGCAGTACCAATTGGGCGGGAAAAATGGAGTGTTAGTGTTACACCCGTACTGTAATCTAAGGTGTCTGCAGTATATGAAATATATTCATTGTTAATTTTATAGTAACCATTGTTTCTTAGAAGTTTTATGATACGATCCCTTTCTTTGTAGAGTAAATCAGTATGGAGCGGTTGCCCTGGGCTGATCATAGCATTGGCACTATCAGCAAATACAATATCTTTGATACTATCGTTGTCAAATGCAAATTTAATATCTTTGATATAGTATCTGTTGCCAGGAGTTAACGAGTAGGCTACTTTGGTTCTTTTGCGGTGGGTTGTTGTATCTACATGGCATGTAGCATGGAGGTAACCATGGTTTTTCAAAGCGCCTTCTAATGCAATTTTAGAATATTTGGTGAGTTCTTCGTCATAGATTACTGGTGCTTCACCAATACGTCTGACAAACTTGTTCCATTTTCGAGTAGTATCTTTTCCAGACAAATTGTATATGGCAAGTGGCACTTTGGCTATGCCAATCCATCTAGTGTTGGCGTTTTGTCTAATGTGCGATTTGTATTCACTTACCTTAATTTGTTTATCTGATGACACTATCTTAACTCGGTCTACTAAGCTTTGATTATCTGCTACATGTTTAGTTTCAGCACATCCCATTAACATATAAACTATGAGTAGCCCAATCAATTTTAATATGAAGGGCAATATGTTAGGTATAGTACGGAAAAGTAGATATCGATTCATTAGTAGCGGATGTGTATATTAGTTAGAAAGTCGTTATAATGTTATTGTTGGGAGATAAATATTAAACAGGTGTTGTTGTTTTTACTATTTCTTAGAACTTTCTAAATTCAAGTATATATAGATCTGATATAAGGGTCATTCGATTGTTTCCTGTAAGCCTCATATCGAAACTCTCTTGATTACCAATTATCCCAACATTTTGTAAACATCTGGTTGATGGCGTGAGTAGGCTATCCCTATTATCAAAGTGTATGTATGTGTCAGTGATATTAAATTGGTTGTGCTTTGTGTAAAATCTAGCAGCTGTATAGCCTGTGTGACCATTGTGGTTGACATAGGGCGTATATATCATGAGCATATCCAATTGGATGTTCCAATAGATACCGTAATTTTGCATTTCGCTGCCATTGTCTATTAATGGTGGTATAGCTGGGATTTTGTTAGGAGATGGAAGCGTATCTTTACGTGTCATTTTGACTAATTGCCAAGAACCATCAAGAACACCATTTTGCGGTAGCTTGTCGCAAGATGTTACTATGAAAATCAGTGCGCAGAGTAGGTGTAAAATATGTTTGTGCTTCATATTAGTGAGTTACTTAAGTGAAAAACTATTTTATCAGCCATCCTGACTTGCTTATGCCAAGCATGAAACCATTGCTATTACCAGTCAATGTGCCGCGGTCCAAAGCATAAGCGGCTTTGACTTTCCAACCTGTGGCCCAGAAGTATGAGTGTGGTTTAGTAAATATATTTTTGATATTGAAGGGGATATCGTAGCTCAATTCACAGAGGAAGTTATTTTGCCTTCGAATATTGGAGAATGGTGTTGCGTATGTCCCCCAACTATTTGTGTGAGAATAGAGCAAACGATAGTTTAGACCTTTGATAGGCGTACCTGATAAACCAACGTGGTGGGCTCTGATTCTATTTGAGGAAAAATTAAGTGTACCATTGTCTTTGTAGAGTGGCGAGGTGATGAGCGGGTTGCCTATACCTTGCCCCCAGTGTTGCCAGCCTTGGTAAAGATTGTGGTTGTAATAATTGTCTACACCACTGATCTGATCAGGGATAGCATCTGTGTGGTCGTGATAGATGGGGCCTGATTGATAGGTTGTGTTGAGATATTCATAAACAAGGGTGCCACAGATGGGATTCTTGGGTAGTTCGACTTCCAAACCAAGCAAACCATCCTTCCACCCATATTGGAAAAACATCATGCTGTGGTCATCAAAATAATGATCGTAATATAATCTTGCACTCCAATTCTTTCCGTGATATTTCAGTGCCATCAACCAGCTACCGACGGTGTTGCCGCCAGCATTAGCATATTCTTCGTCTGTGGCATCGCTTCCTAGGCCAAAGATAGCATTGATATATTCCTTTACACTCGCTTTGATGTGTAGTTTCTCTGCAAAGACGCCATCTCTTCCCCAAGGATAATAGATGTCTCCACCAAATTGACACGCCATTTCCAGGCCCCCTTCAAATGTTAGAGGAAATCTGTTGGCATTACCTACTCTCAGATAACCAGCTTTGCTATGGTATTTTGCTTTTCTGGCATATCTGCCACCTTCTGGAACATATTGTTTTTGCCACTTACCATCTGTCATCCATCCATAGCCAAAGTGTCCCTTGATTGCAGCCCAATTACTTTTGCCTGTGATTGAGATGTATTCGGGTACTTCGAATCTGATTTGTGGTATAGGAGCAGCGTTTGTACCAAACGTGAAACTGCCACTGCTTAACTGATTGTTCTTCATCATAGCAGGGCGTTCTTTGATACCAGCAGATATCCTAACCTTTTTGTATTCGATGTCCGCATATAGATTAGTTGGCATAGCAATATTGCCATCCAGTCCATAACCAATAGCCACCTCACCTTGATACCCAATTCGCCAATTTTTTAACGAATCTGAGTTGGTGTCATGTTTGATGCCTAACTTTAGCAAACCAAAGTTGCCCTTTGTACCGCTGACCCCATATTTGTTAGCATTCAACCATAATGGTGTGGCGTGGTCGGAAAAGGTAGTTTCCATTTCACCCTTGTATTCAACATTGTGAATAGCATCTTGCCACATATTTTGCCCTACAATGATGTTGGGTAAGATGACTAATAGTAAGAGGGTGAGTGAAAATTTTTTCATAACAATATGTGATATGAGTGAGGTCGTTGGTGATGATGAAGAGTGAGGCGAAGGTTAATCTTGCTCAGATAGTTCCTCTTCGTCATCAAATACTCTGATTGTGCGAATTAGGCGAATTTGTTCAAGTAAAGAAGCATAGTTGTTACAGCGAACGGCAATTTCCAAAATCATGCCAATTTCTGAATAATCTCTGCTGATAATTTCTCCTTCATATTGCTGAATGCGGCGCATAGCAAGATCAAGTTCTGGATAGGGTACTTCAATTCGGAATGTCTCTTTTATGATATTCTCTTCTATTTCTGCTGCAGACAACGCTTCGGTCGCAGCTTCTTTGTAGGCTACGATAAGACCGGATGTACCCAATTTGATGCCGCCAAAATACCTCACCACTACGACCAAACAAAAGGTTAACCCCTTTGAGTGAATTTGCCCCAAGATTGGCCTGCCTGCAGTACCAGAAGGTTCGCCGTCGTCATTAGCTCGTGTGGTTTCGCCTTTATATCCCAGAGCGTAGGCATAGCAGACGTGTCGAGCGTCGTAATATTTCTTTTTGTATTGAGCAGTCAATTCCTTGACTTCTGCTTCATTTTTTACATGATGAGCAAAAGCAAGGAATTTGCTGCGCTTTTCTGTATAAATAGCTTCACCTGCCGTCTTTATAGTTTGGTAGGTATCTGTCATATTCTAATGTTTAGAAGAAAACAAGGGGGAGTATGGTTGGTAATGCTTTCATGCTCCCCATGAATATTCAGTCACTTTTTATTGAAAGTGATACAGGAATGTTGCAATGCCAGAGAGTGCAGGCTTGCGTTCATCTTTAATTTCTATTGCAAACTTGATTTCAACTTTACTGATACCTCGAAGGTTGGTAAGACTTTCCAGTTTAGCAGTTAGTCTAATACTCTGTCCACTCAACACAGCTTGGCCAAATTTCATCTTGTCCATGCCATAGTTTACCATCATCTTCAGATTGTTTACTTCAATAATTTGTTGCCACAGATAGGGCAGCAACGACAGCGTCAGATAACCATGTACGATAGTTTGTCCAAAGGGACTATCTGTCTTGGCACGTTCTGGGTCTGTGTGTATCCATTGATGATCTAATGTGGCATCTGCAAAATTGCAAATACGCTGTTGGTCTACTTCCAACCAGTCTGACACGCCAAGTTCTTGACCAACATGCGCTTCAAATTCTTCGTGCGAGTTGATGATAAGTTTCTTCATGGTTTGTTATAGATTTATTATTAATGAATTGTAGATAATTGTTGAATACAATCTGTAACAATGGCTTTAGAACCATTTATCAATTAATTCTTTGACTTCATTTAGACTTTTATCACGTGTAACCGTGTCTGTCGTGCTATTTATACTATCGCTTTTCTGACTCTCGAGTTCTTTTTGCTTTTCTAACTCCAGTAATCTCAGTCTTTCTTCTTCTTTTTGCAAACTATCTCGTTCACTTTCTGCTTGAATGACCCATTTACCTTCTGGATGCTCATTGATATAGGTCGTATAAGCGTCGATAGTATTACGTTCCTTAGCAAATTTCCAATCCAACTTATCTATCTCTTCAAGTGCTAAAAAGTATAGTTCACAATTTGGAGAGTTGTATTTGTTGCAAAAATTTTTAAGGGCGTTGACATTTGGCGTATTTTTAATAAGATTCCATTCGTCATACATGTCTTGCAACTCTTCTAACCTTTTTTCGACGTCTTGTCTATATTTGCTGTTGGGGAATTCCCTAACGAAATCTTCATAGTCGCGAAGATTATAGTTTTCTTGCATTAGAACAGCATACATCAGTTCTTCCTTCTTTGCCTTTTCATTTTGAGCATAGTAATAATAACCAACGAATCCACCAGCAATCAATAATAGAAGCAAAATAACAGTGATGATACATCCCCAGGGCGTTTTGGGTTTCTTGTGTTCTTTGTTTGTCTCACAATTAGGGTGCTGTATGGCTGAGTGATGCGGACGTCTATTGTCATTCCGTTTCGTAGCTGGTTTTGTGGAATTGTTGTTCCCCTTGAGTTCATTTATCAGCAGGGATTGAAGTTCAAATTCCTCTTCGCCATGTTCCTTTGTCTCGTCTGAGTAATTTTCGTAGTCTTTTCTCATTTTTTTCTATTCACAATTTTCTGCAAAGATAATGAATGCTTAGCGTTATGGCAAATATTCACTTTAAAAGTTGTGGGGTATAATCGGTAGTCAATAAACTACAGTATTCCTACTTCTTGGGTTAAACCCTAGTTAGTCGTGCTAAATAATCGTAGTGTTCACCTCGGAAAATAATTTCAGTGTGAAAACCATGTTTCGCGGCTTCTCGTTTCAACAAACCTTCGTCTATATAGAGCCAGTCGAAAGGCAAACCGTGTATGCTGCCATAGTGCATGGTGTAGTCAACTTCGCCATAATAGGGCTCATCGCTATCAGGAATGAATGGTGTTAGTTCGTCGTCTTCGTAGATATATTTTATGTCAGAGGAGTCTAGTATCGCACAACCTCCCTCGACCAATAACTCATCCAAACGTCTGAAAAAATCCGGCAGACGATTCACGCGTCCCACCACTCCTATACCATTCATCATCAGCAATATGGTGTCGAAAGTCTTATTGAATTTGTCTGCAAAGAAGTCTGCTGCTTCAACCTGATGTATACCACGCCTTCGCATCACCTCTACAGAGCGTGGTGATATGTCAATGGCTGTCACATTCACACCTTCTCGTCCTTGCAGGATTATACTATGGGCACCTGCTCCAGCTCCAACGTCAAGCACCTTGCCATGACATAGACTTAGTGCAATTTGTTCGATACGGCTCATTTCCATTTCTGTGCGAAACAGATGTGGTATTGGCATTTCGTCCTCATCAAACATAGACGAGTGTATACGTAGCGTCTTGGGTCTTTTGCCTTCAAAGTGATCTTCGATGGCTGCTCCCATAGGATCATGGTCGTGGGGTAGTAGCATTATATTGACTTTTGATTATAACATTGCAAATTTACAAAAAGTAGATGAGATATGAATCCATTAATAGTACAATATAGCGATCATATATTTTAGTATTTTTGAGAAAATAATTTCACCCAAAATTTTTTGATCTTGAGAAAATATGAAATGTTTGACTTTGTGTGGTATATTTTGTCAAAATTTTTCGCATTTTTGAAGTGTGAGAATCGCTTAAATAAAATCTAAAATACTATAGGCGGAAATAACGTCAATTTGACATGTTTATTCCCTATGGATTTTTAAATCTGTAATGAAGAAATCTATGTAAATATTGATATGTATTACATTTAAAAGGAATTTTGAGACTATATCAGAATAGAGAATTTATTGAAAAAAGTCTAAGGTCTGTAAAAACAAATCAAGGGTTTGTGAAAATTTGCCTTAGGTAAATTTCAAAAAGATCTTGGATTTTTTTACTACTTCCTTATAGATTTGCTATTGTTCTACTTATTTGCATAATTCTATTTGTCAAAATTTTTCGCATTTTTTTGTTATAAGATAGAATAGTATGCAGTCAAAAAAATCCCACTTGTGTTATAATGAATTTTTCTCTATGCTATCTCCTCCAATAATGCTCATAAATCCTTCTAAGGACTGATCCAAACGTGCCAGTTGGTAGGGTTGTAAACGCATAGAAAAGGTGGCGGGTAGATTGTCCAGGGCAAAATAATCTTGAATGACGCGCGCCATATTAAATGAAATAGCATCTCCTCGCTTGATCAGCGCAAGGGCATAGCGGCGCAGGGTAGGGGCATCGTCCTCGACAGTCTTGAGGTATTTGAATAGGTGAAAATAGGCAAGTGGGGTGCCCGAACGATAGAGTGAAACGGCTGTCGAACCAGGGTTGATTGATGAAAAATATTGCAATAAGTGCTCTGCACTCTGAGGTTCTTTCACCAGTGGTAAGAGTGCTTCAAGGCACTTTTGACGATCTATGTGATTGGCATGCTCGGTCGCATATTCAGTCAAAAGTGGATGAAAAAGGAATTTTTCGCCTTGTTGTTTGACGATTGTAGCTGCTGCCTTTAGAAATGTACCAAGATAAGCTCGCGGATGCGTAGGGACAAGCAGCATAAAAACTTCCCAAAAGCAGTCGTGATTGGTAGGCAGAATCGAATCAGCCAAATAGTTACTAACTACACGAAACTCTGAATGGCTGAGAGATTGGAGTGTGCGCAATAGAGCAGGAAAGTCGCGTGATTGTATATGCTGTTGTATTTGAGCGTTTCTGTTTCGTGGATTGGGCATAGTATAGGAAATAGAGATGTTGAATCTCTTTATTGTATGGTGTTGATAAAATAGGTCTACAAAGAATGGAGACGCCACGGGATTCGTGGCGTCTCTACATTATTGTTCTATTCGGTCTAGACGTACTACATTTTCAACGTGGTGTGTATGGGGGAACATGTCGACGGGTTGTACTACACTGACGCGATAGTGAGATGAAAGAAGTGCGAGGTCGCGTGCCTGTGTGGCAGGATTGCAACTGACATAAACAATGCGGCGGGGGGCAGCAAAGAGCAGGGTGTCGATGACATCGGTGTGCATACCTGCACGAGGTGGGTCGGTGATGACAACGTCGGGGCGACCATACTTCTCAATAAAGTTGCGGTCAAGAATATCTTTCATGTCGCCAGCGAAGAAGAGCGTATTGTCAATACCATTGATTTGAGCATTTACCTTGGCGTCCTCTATGGCTTCAGGGACGTATTCAATACCTATAACCTGGCGTGCTGAGCGTGCCACAAAGTTGGCGATGGTGCCTGTGCCAGTATAGAGGTCGTAGACGAGTTCGTCGCCCGTGAGTTCTGCCAGACTGCGTGCTACTTTGTAGAGTTCGTAGGCTTGCTCGGTATTGGTCTGATAGAAACTCTTAGGACCGACCTTGAAACGGAGCCCCTCCATTGTTTCGAAGATGTAATCGCTGCCTGCATAGACATAAACAGGGAGGTCGTAAATGACATCATTGCATTTTGTGTTGTTTACATAGAGCAATGACGTGATTTCGGGGAATGCCTCTTTCATAGCCTCCATAAATTGCATAGCAAGGGAATGCTCGTCATCATTATGAAGAGAAAATTGTACAAGAAGCATAATTTCGGTAGTGGCAGAGTTGCGCAACATCAATCCACGCAACATGCCTTCACCTGAGCGAGCATTGTATAAAGTAAGCCCTAACTCTTTTGCAAATTTTCGGGCTGCTGAACGAATACGATTGTTGACAGAATCCATCAGATGGCATTCAGAAATGTCCAGGATTTTGTCAAAAGCGCCAGGGATATGGAAACCGATAGCATTCATGTCGTCGAACTTGACGCCAGAAGCTTCTTCTGCGTTGGTTAACCATCGTTTGTCTGAACATCCAAACTCTAACTTGTTGCGATATTCGCGCGTGTGGATGCTGCCGAGGATGGGTGATATCTCAGGCAAATCAATTCCGCCAATACGTCTCAATTGGTCAGAAACTT
>JAEIGA010016742.1_pt1 | contig 11147 bp, 10 predicted proteins | sample 9270691 | NCBI WGS metagenome assembly JAEIGA01 (sample SAMN17057246, study PRJNA624740) | gut metagenome | biome: biome; isolation source: fecal sample | host: Bos grunniens | place: China: Xizang | collected 2019 | reverse complement strand
TGGAACAAGAATCTCAGCAAGGTTAATTCTATTCTAAAAATTATAAAATATCTCAATTGAAATTCAAACATTATCAGTAGCAGAACCCGATACTTATCCAATGTTGAATATATAAACAAAAAAAAGAACAAGAGGGTGACTCAAAAGTCATTTTGTAAAGAGAACAAGCTACCCCTGTCAGGGCATATTCTGACAGGGGTAGCTTGTTCTAAAAGTGGGCTTTTTAGTCGGCCTCTTTATAGCAACGTAACCGTCTTCACCTCTATCGGATGATTCAGAAACAGCGAAGCCTGGTCGCCGAACTTGCCGTCGGTCTCTGTAGTACAGAAAAGCGTTGTACCTCCCTTGGTGCATAAAGCCTCCAGCTGTGGATGGTTACCAAGATAGGTCTTCAGCGAACTTGCCACTGCGGCACCCTGTGTCACCAATTTTACGTTCTCAGGAGTATACTTTCTTATCTTTTCAATGAGTATCGGGTAATGGGTGCAACCGAGTATTATGGTGTCAATCTCCGGGTCACGTTCCAGCAGTCTTTCTACATGACGTTTTACGAAATAGTCGGCACCTTCACTGGCATACTCGTTTGTCTCGACAAGCGGAACCCATAGCGGACAGGCCTCACCGGTCACCTCAATCTCGGGGTAGAGCTTGCGTATTTCCAGTGGATATGAGAGTGACTTTATTGTACCCTCGGTAGCCAAAACTCCTATATGGCGGCTCGCAGTCATCTCACCGATACACTCTACCGTGGGGCGTATTATGCCAAGGACACGGCGGTTAGGGTCAAGTGAGGGTATATCCACCTGCTGTATTGTACGGAGTGCCTTTGCCGATGCCGTATTACATGCCAGGATTACCAGCTGGCAACCCTGCTGGAACAGATAACGCACCGCCTGACGTGTGAATTCATACACGACATCAAACGAACGCGTACCGTACGGAGTACGCGCATTGTCCCCAAGATATATGTAATCGTACTGGGGCAACAGTTTCTTTATTTCATCATAGATAGTGAGCCCGCCATAGCCTGAATCGAACACTCCGATTGGGCCGGCACTCCTTGACAACTGCAGAAAATCACTCATAATACCTGTGCGTTGTTTTAAATTCTATAAATAGTGTCCCGTATCAAGGGTGACCCGAAAGTAAAACAGGTCATTCCTCTTATTGCAAGGGATTGAATAAAAAGAGCCTTTTTAGTCAGCCTCACCATTCCATTCAAAATCAGTAGCAACTTTTATACTGTCGGTAACCTCCTCGGCCACCTCCGTTATTTCGTCTACAACTGTTTCCAGACTACTGTCATGAGATTTAGCCTCACCGGCCTCCTCGGCGGAGTACTCAACTTCAACCTCTTCAACTAAAGGGTTCCTTATCTCCTCTATAACAAGTTCCGTAATCTCTTCACCGAACTTGGGATTGATATATTTGTACTTTATCTCATCGCTATTGATGGCATATGCAAGTTCCATTCTCTCGCACACACTTGCAAGAGCCTCATCCACAAGTTCATTATAAGGCGCCAGCAACGAATCCTTTGCCTGCGAAAGCCACCCTTTGAGACGGTCACGGAAAACGACGCTGTTGTCTACCATCTGCTGCAGTTCCTTCTGACGCTTGCGGAGAATAGGTTCCGGAAAGTCCTGCTGACCATCAAGGAATGCAACATATTTACGTGTCAGCTCCTGTTCGTTACATTCGATTTCTGTTTCGCAGCGCTGTTTCAGGAGTTCAAACTCCTCTACAGCCTGCAGATACTCAGGCATGGAGAGCAGAACCTCATGATGGCTATAAAAACCGAACTTTCCTTGCGCAGCAAGGAAGAGTGGCGAAAAGAGAAAGAACAATAACAATATCTTACGCATACTATATATAAAAACGATTCAACCAATGGAGCACTCGGCTCCGTCATCAAAAAAAATAGAGGGGGAATATGCACTCCCCCACTATCGTACTATAACTCCTTACTTTGCAGGAACTGCATTCGCGGGGATACCGAGCTTTGTGCGAACCTTTGTTGTAACATCCTCACACAGCGTCTTGCTAATGTAAGGCATACCGCTTGAAAGGTCGAATATGCACACATAACCACCCTCGCGACCGATTGCATCAAGTGCGTCACGAAGCTTTGACTGAATAGCAATCATCTCCTCCTGCTCAGCTTTTGCAAGGTTCTGCTGTACCTCCTGACCATACTGCTGCAGGCGCTGCTCCATCTGAAGCAACTCCTCATAGCGGCGCTTAAGGATATTCTCGGGTACAGAATCCTTCTGCATTTTCTCGAACTCAGTTCCCTTCTTCTCAAGTTCTGTACGCAAAGCGTTGAAATCATCTGTATACATCTTCTCAAGATCCTGAAGTTTCTTCTGAGCCTTTGTGAATTCAGGCATAATCTGTACAATCTCCGCAGAATTCACATAACCGAATTTCTGTGCCAACAAGCTCATTGGAGCAAGAAGCATAATAACAATCAAAAGTTTTTTCATCTTTCTTAAATTTTATATTAAACATTAATCATTTACACATGCCATTATTCGGAATAACCGAGTTTTGTCAGCACCTCGCTGCTGATGTCGATTGCCGGAGATGCATATATGATGCTTGCAGCCGAAGCGCGGTCAATTACCATAGAGTATTTCTTCACCTCGCATATCTCCTTCACTGCATTATATATCTCGTCCTGAATGGGAGCCATAAGACTCTCGCGTTTCTTGTAGAACTCACCCTGAGGACCGAAATATTGGCGTTTGAGTTCGCTTGCCTCTTTCTCCTTTGCAAGAATCTCCTCCTCGCGTTTCATTCGCTGCTCGTCGGAGAGGAAAGCCGATTCACTCTGATATTTCTTGAATAGAATCTCAGCCTCGGCAACAACCTCATCAATTTCGCCCTGCCAGCGTTTTGACTGCTGATTGAGTTGTTCATTGGCACGTTCATATGCAGGAATGTTCTTAAGGATATATTCCATATCCACAAGGGCATACTTCTGGGCCTGGATGCCAGTCACCGCAATACAGAACAGAAAAGCCGTAAAAAATAGTTTCTTCATAATTGTATGTTTTAAATGTTTAGAACTCCTGTCCAAGCATGAAGTGGAAGTGACTGCCGCCATACTGTGACGAACCGAACACATTATCAAAGCCATAAGCCCAGTCAAGACCCACAAGACCAATCATCTGCAGGAAAATGCGGACACCCACACCGGCACTGCGCTTGAGGTCGAACAGATTGAACTTTGAAGCATCGTTCCATGCATTACCGCCCTCAATGAATGCAAGACCGTAGATTGTGGTAGAGTTCTGCAACATGAATGGGAAACGGAGTTCAAGACCCAGACGTGTATAAGCATAACCCTCCTGACCATAAGGAGTAAGGCTACCGTTCTCGTAACCACGGAGAGCTATCATGTCGGTTGCATAATTGTAAGAATAGCCACTCATACCGTCACCACCAACATAGAATGTCTCGAACGGCGATTTCTTGTTCCTGTCATAGCTGCCAAGGATACCGAAATCGGCACGCGTCATGAGCACAAGGTTATGCTTGCCTTCGGTGAGTGATGTATAAGTCTTGCTACGGAACTTTATCTTATAGTACTCAATCCACTTGTGCTTCTCGCGGAGTTCATCCTTATACGCCGGCGAGCTTGTGTTCTTTGCCAAATTAGCATAATCCTTGCCGTCCCAAAGCGAATATGGCGGTGTAGCCGATGCTACAAGTGAAAACTCCGAACCTTCACGGGGGAACAGCGGGTTCATTACCGTACTGCGTCCGAGTGAAAGAGTGAGGTTAATGTTGTTACAGTTACCGTCAGTGATGAGGAAGTACTGCCAATCCTTCAATGAATAGAGCTGGTAGTTAAGCTCGGCCGACAAAGTAAAGTTATCATCGGGCCACTGTAGACGTCGTCCCCATCCAATAGACACACCATACATCTTTATATATTTGTCCGGGTCATAGTATGACGACATATTGTTGTATCCGTAACCATATCCATTATAGTTTCCATAACCATACAAGTAATTTGTATAGTTATTGTAGTATGCCGAGTTGTAGTAGCTGTCGGCAACGTCGGTCTGTATTGACATGAATGCCGACACAGAGAACGAGTTAGGACGCTTGCGACCGAACCATGGATCATAGAACGAAACGCTGTACGACTGGTAGTAACTACCGTTGGACTGGGCACTTATAGTAAGTGTCTGGCCATCACCCTGAGGAATGATTCCCCTACGTAGCGCCTTCTTCCTGAACATGTTGCGCATGGAGAAGTTTGTAAACTTAAGTGACAGTTTACCGATTACACCGGTCTGTCCCCAACCGGCAGAAACCTCAATCTGGTCGCTGCTCTTGGTCTGGAGTTTCCAGTTCATATCCACGGTTCCATTCTCGGGATTAGGAACAACGCCCGGGTCAATGGCCTCCGGGTCAAAATGTCCCATATTAGCAATCTGACGGAAAGAACGTTCAAGTGCATCCATAGAGAAGAGACTACCCGGCAGAGTGTAAAGTTCACGACGTACAACCTCCTCATAAAGACGGTCATTACCCGAAATGGTCACACGGCCAATACTTGCCTGCACACCCTCTACCATGCGGAGCTCTATGTCTACAGAATCGTTCTCAACACGCGCCTCCACAGGAATTGCATTGAAGAACACATAACCCTCATTATAATAGAGGTTCTTGACGGCATCCTCATCGTAAAGCAGACGGTTTTCAAGTTCTTTCTGGTCGTACACGTCTCCAGCTTTCAGGCGCAATACATAATCAAGGTAAGCCGTAGAGAAGATACTGTTGCCTACCCACTTGATGCTGCGGATGTGATATTTGTTACCTTCTTCAATCCCGAGATAGATATCGACACTGCTATCATCGTACATTACCACGCTGTCCTTCACAATACGCGCATCACGATAACCATACTTGTTATAGCGTTCTATTATCTTTTCCTTATCCTCGGAATAGCGGTCATCTGTAAATTTCTTTGAACGGAAAAGAGCATGCCAAAGGTTATCGATACGGGTCTTCTCACGTGTTTTTTTCATCGCGTAACGCACCTTGTTCTCGGGCAGGGCATTGACACCTTCTATATATATACGGTGAACTTTGATTTTGTCCTTCTTGTCTATGTGGACATCCACTATTACACGATTGTCCCCTGTTACATCGGGACGCTGCACAACATTGACCTCTGCATTCTTATAACCCTTATCATCGAAGTAGCTCTTGATGATTTTTGTCGCACGGTCAATAATATCCGGAGTTATCTGGTTACCCTTTATAATACCTATTTTCGTCTGTATGTCCTCCCTCTCGGACTTCTTTACTCCAAGAATATTGAGCTGCGACACTCGCGGACGCTGCCTGAGGCTGATACCGATGTACACCTTGTCACCGACAATACTGTCGGCAGTTATCACAACATCTTCAAAAAGGCCATGCTTCCAAAAACGCTTGATAGCATCAGTTACAGCATCGCCGGGCACTGAAATCTCATCACCCACCGAGAGTCCCGAAATACCGATTACCACTGCAGGCTCCAGATTGTCGACGCCAGACAGGTTTATTCCACCTATTGTATATTTAGGCGGATTGTTGGTATATAGTATTGTCGGTTTTTCAATCTTCTCCTGCGCTGTACCGGTTATCGCAACCAGCATAAGCAACAGCAACAAAAGAGACTTCAAAGAGAAAAAGGGTCTCATTCTATTCTTTTTAATCATTATTATCTTCATTTGTAACCTGTTCGCCTGTCAATCCATAACGACGCTGACGATGTTGGTATTCATACACAGCCTTGCACAGGTCTGCCTCTCCAAAATCGGGCCACAACACCTCGGTAAAATAGAGTTCGGAATATGCAGCCTGCCACAAAAGGAAGTTGCTCAGGCGTACCTCACGTCCTGTACGTATGAGCAAATCGGGGTCGGGCATAAACTTTGTATTCAATTCACTGCTTATCATACTTTCAGTAATATCATCTGGCACAATCTCCCCTGCCTTAACCTTCCTGGCCAAAGTACGTACTGCATCAGTAATCTCCCACTTTGACGAATAGCTCAATGCGAGCACAAGAACCAGGCTGTTATTGCCGGCAGTAGACTCGGCCGACTCATTGAGCCTTTCGCGCACATTCTGTGGCAACATACCCAAATCTCCGATTATCCTGAATCCCACATTGTGCTTCATGAACAGCTCGTCATCAAGAGCCTCCATCACAAGCGACATCAGAGCTGCAACCTCCGTTGCCGGACGCTTCCAGTTCTCTGTAGAGAATGTATAGAGTGTCAGATACTTTATACCCAATTTCAGAGCATTCTCAACAAGCGTACGTACGGCCTTTGTTCCAGCCTTGTGTCCCTGTGAACGGTCAAGTCCCCTCTGCTGGGCCCAACGTCCGTTGCCGTCCATAATAACCGCGACATGCTGCGGAACATTATTCTTGTCTATCTTTTCAAAGTAATCCATATCCTATTGTTCTAATTGTTGCATTTTCTGTATTTTGGCGAGAGGTCATACGTTACCGATACCGACAGGAACGAATAACTGTCCTTATTCTTGAACCCGCTGCTTTTTATGCCATAAGGGTCATTCAGGACCGGAGCCGTCTCTTTTGTAACATCAAGGTCATCACTCAGCGTAAAACGGAATGAAAGTTCACATCCGAGATTCACCCTCGGCGCAACCTTGTATTTTACCCCCAAGCCTACTGGCAGGTTCAGCGTAAAGACATTATCGGAAGGTTCCGGTGCAAAAGTCACGCCCATACCCGCAAAGATGTATGGCGACAGACGGTGCGAACGTTTGTATCCGGTTCCATCGCCATAAGCCAGGAAATGACACTCGAACTGCGCACCGAGGTCATACAAGGTACGGGAGAAATCAACATCGCCGCCCGGATAACGGTTATCGAAGTCTGCCGTACTGCCCGAAATCCCCGCCACAGCAAGCGTTCCTTTGACAGCCATTCGCGGATTTATGTTATAACGACCTACAATGCCGCCCATCAGATTCATATTCTTCAGAAGTGAACTGTAGTTGGCATCACCATAATAGCTGCTGCCGCCGGCCATAACACCCACCTCATATCGATATTCAAGATTGTCGGCGCGCACATCCAATGCAAGGCACAACAGCATTGCACACACAGTCCAAAGACGCACACCCACCTTTATTGCCATAATCATCTTTCAAAACCAAGACGGTTGATTATGCCCTTCCAGACACCGCCGTCTTCGCCTGCATTTATTATCCACATGTAGTTTTTCGAATCAACAGTCACTGCAAATGGCGCATTGTTGCCGGCAAGTTCCTCTGGCAAGCGCTGATAATAGCTTGAATTCTCTTTCCACACAATTCCATTGTCCTTTGAGACATAAAAAGAACTGAAAGCATCAATTTCATTGCCATCTATAACTCCGGCACCACCCAAAGCATACAGGTAACCGTTGTAACGCACCACCGACAGACCATTCAAAGCCGGGCAAGAGAACGCATTGTCCTCATTGTCGTAGCATACCCACTTGTCTTCACTCGACAACCTGCTCCACACAGTAGCACTGCCGTCTGCCGATTCACTAGCATAACCGACAACCATGTAGCGTATGATTCCCGGATTATGGCTGAGAGGATATGATGCCACCGAAATGCCATACAGTGGGAATCCCTTGGGCAAGGGCTCGGAAACTGTGAATGAAATGCCATCCGACGAGCAGAGGATGCCCTGTTCACCGGCAATCCACAACCTACCATCCTCTTCCGATGCGCCGACAATGGCAACAGCATCGGTTCCGGCTGCAACGACATCCCATGACTTTGCATCAGCCGATGAATACACATTGCCGGCCGAAACAGCATAGAACTTGCCATCAAAAAGTGTTACCGTAGCAAGGGCTTCTGCCGGGATATCCTTAATCTCTACCACATTCCACACCGCCGCATCACCCTCTGCAGTTACAGCAACAACCGGAGTTCCGTCACCTCTTCTACCGAACAGGAACATTTCGCCATCATGCTCCAAAGCACGCACAGGTAAAACATTCTCAACTGCCGGATATTTCGTCCACACCATCATTTCCGGATCGACTTGATGAACATTCACCGACACGGTATAATCCTTGAAATATTGCGCATCCGATGAATATACGCGCATTTTGCGTGGAACTGTAAAATCAATTGAATCGGAGCTGTAGGCAGATACATAAGTTTCAGTACTGTCAACATAGATTGCCGGGACTCCCTCAACCGACATACCTATCGCAACCTTGGAAACATCCGTACCAAAAAGCAAAGAATCGTTATTGTATATTCTGCCAGCATGCTGGTCAATCGTAAAGCCCACAGTACTAAAGTCCATAGTCTTTACAATAGTCGTATCCTTGCCCTCCGAGGTGAAAGAGTGATAAGAGCACCTTATTCCGCCGATACTGAATGACTTTATATAAGCATAGGGCGAGAGAGGTGCAGCCTCTTCTTCTCCCATACCACACGACACAACGGCAAAAACCGACAAAAGGAACACAAAATATGTTGAAAATTTCTTTTTCATAGATTCTCATATTGCCTATAATTTGCAAAATTAGCAACATTTTTTGGTTTACCCACCTTTTCACGCGTTATTTATATTATTTTAAAACTTATAAGGAGATTTTTATGACAAATCACACAAAATTAAGAGTGAATGTTGCCACAACAGCAGAAGAAAGGAGATAAAAAAGAAAAACAGACTGTAGACAGAGATTGTTCAGCAACCGGCACAATGGGTGGGATATCTGTTAGAGACGTTCAAACAAAGAGATAATGTTCCCGCAATGATTTTCCTCAGAAACTTTCACACAACCGGCAAGAGTTGGTGCAGCAACACCACCACCTGCCACAACGGAGGGATTGACCTCAATGCGCGCCGAATCCCACAGCCCGGCATCTATAAAGGACTGTAGCAACGCCGCACCTCCCTCGACCAGCAGGCTGCCGATATTTCTTGAATAGAGGACATCCACAATCTGCCGAACAGAATCCTTTGAGGAATCCAGAATTACATGTTCAACTTTTTTACCAAATTTACTCGCTGTATTCCCGATAAAAACGACCGTGGGACAACTGCCGTCAAAAAGCGACAGAGATATTGGCAGTACGCCCTTACGGTCAACGACCAGACGCAAAGGGGCACGCCCCGCCCAACAGCGTACATTCAAGGACGGATTGTCAAGAAGAGCTGTGCGCGTACCTACCAGAATGGCATCGTGAGCTGCGCGCAGTTTATGTACAGCCACCTGGGAAACGCCATTCGATACCCTCAATGGCTTTTCTTCACAAGCACGCACGCAGTCTATGAAACCATCGGAACTCTGCGCCCATTTCAGCATAATATATGGCCTCTTTTTTTGATGAAATGCAAAAAAAGCGTCATTTAATCGGCGACTTTCCTGCTCAAGCAACCCCACATCCACCTGAATTCCGGATGCACGCATACGCCTGATACCTTCGCCGTTCACATTGGCATTGAAGTCTGTTGTCGCTATTACCACACGAGCAATTCTGCGCGCAATGATAAGGTCACAGCATGGAGGAGTCTTGCCATAATGCGAACAAGGCTCAAGAGTTACATACATGACAGCACCCTCAATCAGATGCCAGTCACACTCCTTTACCGAATTCACGGCATTGACCTCGGCATGCGGCTCACCAGCACGTAGATGAAACCCTTCGCCTATAATTCTTCCATTATTGACAATGACAGCACCCACCATTGGGTTAGGCGAAGTGCTGCCCACACCGCAACGGGCAAGCTGTAAAGCTCGTTCCATATAAAGCCTATCCATGGAAGAAAAGCGCTGCATAATGTAATTATATTTTACTAAAATAATGAATGTGATGGAACTATTCTTCGCGAAGATACGAAAAATGAAGATACGAACAAAATCACAGTTCAGCGCAGCATGGTGCTCTTTAAAGTTACCACAACCACCTCGCTTGGCACACAAAAACGAACTTTCCTTCGGGATGTACCAACACCATTGGTTGTTATGACTGTTGAACCGCACGTAGCCTTGTTGCGCCCGCGCAGAAAGCGCGTGCCATAAGCAGTATTCTTCACCGGAGTATAAATACCGAACAAACTCACCTGGCCGCCATGCGTATGTCCGGAGAGAACAACATCTGCCCCGGCGGACGAACGTTCGGCATAATCGGGAGTGTGGGCAAGCATAATGACAAAAGCCCCGGCCGGAATCTCCTTTCTCATAGAACAGGAGAGAGAATCGCACGAAAAACTGTTATTAATACCCACAAGGAAAATGGAAGCATCTTCACGTGAAAGCTCAACGACACTGTCTTCAAGCAGGGCAATACCGTTCATCTGCATCGCCACTGCAATCTGTTCCTTGTTACATCTTTCATGATTTCCCCAAACAGCGCATATTCCATACACGGTTTCAACACTGCCCAAAGCGTCAAAAAGCGCATCAATGGAATCATTGTCAGTGACGTAATCACCGCCAAGCAGCAACAGATCGGGCTGTTCTCTATTAAGACAGGTAACAATCTTTCCCAAACGTCTGTTTGTAAAAAGGCTAGGATAATGAAGGTCGGAGAGAAAAGCCACCCTCATGCCATCGAACTGAAGCGGCAGTTTTTCACTCTCCACAGTATACCTCTTCACACGCCCCACGCCATTGCGGGAGAGAGTTGCACAAGACGAAGTCAGCAGCATCACTGCTGCCGACACTATAACATATATAAGCGGAAGAAAACCGCGTCTCATAAGCGTGTCAATCTTTCTCTATCAGCACTGTCGCATAGGCTGTTATGCCTTCCTTACGACCCTCAAAGCCCAGTTTCTCTGTTGTCGTTGCCTTAATGGAGAGACAATCCGGGTCAATACCGAGCACCGCAGCCATAGTCTCCTGCATTGCCGGGATATGTGGATTGAGCTTTGGCGCCTGAGCTGCTACGGTAGAATCAATGTTACCGATTCTATAACCTTTCTCCTTGAGCAGTTCGCCAGTGCGGCGCAAAAGAATCTTGCTGTCAATATTCAGGAACTCGTCCGAGGTATCAGGAAACTGAAAACCGATATCACGCAAGTTGGCAGCACCCAAGAGTGCATCGCATATCGCGTGGATAAGCACATCGGCATCGGAATGCCC
>JAEIGA010016741.1_pt1 | contig 11147 bp, 7 predicted proteins | sample 9270691 | NCBI WGS metagenome assembly JAEIGA01 (sample SAMN17057246, study PRJNA624740) | gut metagenome | biome: biome; isolation source: fecal sample | host: Bos grunniens | place: China: Xizang | collected 2019 | reverse complement strand
GTGTGTCGTTATTTGCGACAGGTGGTGTGGTAGAATGTGATAGAAAAAACAATATATATGTGGTATAATGGCTTGTATGGGTGGAAATACAGAAAAAGTTATAGATATAAAAGAAAATCAACTTCTCAAAATCGATCAAGAATTGCTCGAAATTTTATTGCAAGATAAAACTACTGGAAAAAACATAATTTGGGCTACTGATAATTATATTTCACATGGGGATTCTTATGCTCCTGATAAAGAAATTTTTATAGAATTAATAACATCAAGAAATGGTAACATAATAAAGCCAAGAGTTGAAAAATCAAAACTTGAACAACAAAAACGTGTTAAACAAAAAGCCGAAGTTTTTACACCTGCATGGATTTGTAATGCACAAGCCAATTTAGTTGATGACGCTTGGTTTGGCAGAAAATCTCAATTTAATGTAGAAGATGTAGCAACTAAAACTTGGAAAACCTTAACAGATAAAATTGAATTTCCAAATACAGAAGGCAAAACTTGGCAAGACTATGTAAAATCTACATGGCTTGAAATTACTTGTGGTGAAGCTCCTTATATTACAAGTAGATATGATGCTGTAACTGGGGAATATATAGAAGTTCAAAATCGTATTGGTTTTTTAGACAGAAAACTAAGAATAGTAAATGAAAATACAGAATCTTATGAGGATTGGCTAAATTGGGCAAAGATAGCAGTTCAAAGTTCCTATGGTTATGAATGGCAAGGAGACAATATTTTACTTGCAAGAGAGAATGTACTTTTTACTGTTATGGAAAATTGTAAATATAAATTTCAAAAAGATTTAACTTCCGAAGAATTGATTGAATTTGCCAAAATAATAGTTTGGAATATTTGGTAAATGGACGGATTAAAATTTGTAATTCCTAATTCTTGTTGCAAAGAAAACAAAACAGAAGAAACTTTATTTGAAACTGTGACAGTTGGTACAGAATGTGAAGGCTGTAAAAAAAATATTTATAAAAAACATAATGGTATTTATTGCAAAATAATGGATTGGCAAGAAAACGAAGTTGTCCGTTTTGTGGATATATTAAAGGAAAAATAAATGGCAGATAAAATAGACACAAGTAAAATAGATTCCATCATTTTTGGAAGAGTTGAACCATATATATATGCTTTTGAAACAAATACTGTGCCAAATTTCTTAAAAGTTGGAGATACGTACAGACCAGTAAATGTTCGCTTGGCAGAATGGAAAAAGATATATTCTGATTTGGAAAAAAAATATGAACATATAGCAAAAGTTGATGAAAACACCTATTTTAGAGATTACTCTGTGCATGATTTTTTAATTAAAAATGGATATCGTAGAATAGAAAAAGATGATGTAGCAGAATGTGTATATTGTTCAAATGAGTTTTTCTTAAACGCAAAAGAAGAAAATGTTGAAGATGCTATAAATGATATTCAAAATTGTTTTGACCAAAAGCAAAATACTTATGATTTTTATGATGTGAAAGACAAATTACCCTTAGCTGATTTTGAATTTAATAGAGATGCAGAATGGATTCCTAGAGAAAATCAGCAAGAAGTAATAGAAAAATTTTCAAAAGCTGTAGAAAATGGACGTAATAATTTACTTATGTTTGCAGTAATGCGTTTTGGAAAATCTTTTACTTCGCTCTGTTGTGCAAAAGCAATGAACGCAAAACTAATTGTGGTTGTATGTGGGAAAACAGCAGTTCGTTTGGAATGGAAAGAAAATGTACAGCGGCCTAAAATGCTAGATGGTTTTTGTTTTGTAGATTCAGAATCTATGGTGAGAAATCCGTCTATAGTTTCAGAAAAACTAAAAGAGGGTAACTCTGTAGTTGTTTTTCTTACAATGCAGGATTTAATTGGTGAAGATATAAAAGAAAAACACAAAGATTTATTTTCTCTAAATGATGAAAACAAAATTGATTTATTGATAATTGATGAAACTCATTTTGGAGCTCGTGCTGAAGAATATGGAAAAGTATTAGGTACATCTGAAAAAAGAAAAGGTTATGATGAAAATCTTGATGATTTGGATTCTAGCCTCAAATTATTTTTACCAAAAGTAAAACTTCATCTTTCAGGAACACCTTATAGAATCCTTTTAGATAATGAATTTGAAAGTGATGATATAGTTGGAACAATTCAGTATAGCGACATAATTGAAGCAAAAGAAAAGTGGGACAAAGAAAATATAGATAAAGATGAATGGGAAAATCCTTATTATGGATTTCCTCAAATGATTAGATTTGCTTTTAATTTGAATGAATCAGCAAAGGCAAAATTAGAAACTCTAAAAAATAATGGATATGCCTACGATTTAAACGAATTATTCTCTCCAGAATCAACTTCTAAAGATAATGAAAATCATAATCAGTTTAAGTACAAAGATGAAGTTTTAGATTTACTAAAAGCAATAGACGGAACAAAAGAAGATGAAAACATTTTTAGTTTTTTGAATTATGACAAAATAAATGATGGGAAAATGTGCCGTCATATTGTTATGGTTTTACCTTATTGTGCTTCTTGTGATGCAATGGAAACTTTGTTAAAAACTAAAACATTTAAAAGACTAAATAAATACGAAATAATAAATATTGCTGGTTTTGATTCTGAAAGGTCTATGAATAAACCTGATTATGCTTCTCGTGTAAAAGAAAAAATTGAAAAATTTGAAGCAGAAGGAAAAAAGACAATTTCTCTTACAGTTGGGAAAATGCTCACAGGTTGTACTGTAAAAGAATGGGATACAATGATTTTTTTACGAAATACAGCTTCTCCTCAAGATTATGACCAAGCTATATTCCGATTACAAAGTCAATATGTAAAAACTCTAGAATCAGATGAGGGTAAAATCATCAAATATGATATGAAACCTCAAACAATTTTGGTTGATTTTGATCCTGTTCGTATGTATACATTGCAACACAAAAAATCTTTGATTGCAAATATAAATAAGTCTGAACGTGGAAATGAAAATTTAGAAGAAAAACTAAAGAAAGAATTAAGAATTTCACCAATTATTTGTATGAATCATTCAAAATTACAAGAAGTGGAACCAAATGATATTGTTGATTCAATTAGAAATTACAATGCTAAAAAAAGCATGATGGATGAAACTTTTGAAATTGGAATTGATGAAAGACTTTTTGATGATGAAACAATAAAATCAATTTTACAAAAACAACCAGAATTGACAGCAAATGGTGTAAAATTTGAAATGTCGGCTTTTAGTTCTGATGAAGAAACAGATTTAGATTCTCCTAATACAGAAGACACTCCACCAGACCCAACACCTAAAACTAAAGAGGAAAAAGAAAGTACTCAAACGGATGAGGAAACAAAAGAACTTTCTAGCAAGTTACAAGGTTATTATTTTAAATTACTACTCTTTGCTTTCCTTTCAGATGTTAAAATAAAGACTGTTTCGGATATTATCAATTATATTGAAAATAGTGAGAACGAAAAAAGAATTGGCAAAAATCTTCAAATAAATGTTGCTGAACTTAAATATATTCGTGAAAGAATTAATCCTGCAAGACTTTCTTATCTTGAAGATAAAATTCATAATATAAATCAACTTGGAAAAGAAATTTCGCCAGACAAAATTAGTATTGCTTTAAATAAAATGTCTAGACTTTCTGTTTCAGAAATTGTGACACCTGATAAAGTTGCATTGGAAATGGTAAATAATCTTCCAGATGAGATAACAGCAGATTGTAAATTCTTGGATATTGCATCAAAAACTGGAGAATTTGCAAATGCTTTATTACAAAGATATGGTGAAAATGTTAAAAACAATATCTATAGTATTCCAACATCAAAAATAACATACGAATGTACAAGAAAAATATATAAACTTTTGGGAATGCCAATAGAAAATATTTTTAATAATTTTACATCTTATGATTTAATAGATAAAACTAAAAATGAAGAATTGCTTAAGGAGCTAAAAGATATGAACTTTGATACAGTTATAGGAAATCCACCTTATCAAGTAATGGATGGTGGAGCTGGTACTAGCGCTGGTGCAATATATAATTTATCAGTAGAAAAGGCTAAAGAATTAGGAACCCCTTATGTTTCTATGATTATGCCTGCTCGTTGGTATGCAGGGGGAAAAGGATTAGATGATTTTAGAACTTCAATGTTAAAGGATAAACGAATAAAAACTCTTGTTGATTTTCCAAATTGTAGTGACTTGTTTCCTTCTGTTGATATTGCAGGTGGACTTTGTTATTTTCTTAGAAATGATATTGAAAATGAAACTTGTACTATAAAATCAACACAACATGGAAAAGTATCTGTAAGTGAAAGAAAATTGGATGATTATGATATTTTTGTTCGCGATAATCAAGCAGTGGAAATAATTAAGAAAATTAATAATTTGTATTCAGCAACGCTTGAAAATAGAGTTTCCTCAAGAAAACCTTTTGGTCTACCGACAAATTATCTTCCTAAAGAATCTGGAATTCCATGTTGGTTTATTCAAAAGATTGGAAAAAAATTTGCAGATGAAAAAGATATCGAAGATACTAATGATTTGTTGAATAAATGGAAATTTCTTGCACCTAAAGCACCTATTGCAGGTCAGACAGATTTTACAAAACCTGTAGGCTTTTATTATGAAGGTAATACAAAAATTGCATGTCCAGGAGAATGTTGTACAGAATCTTTCATTATATTAGGAGCTTTTGATACGGAAGCAGAAATTTTAAGTTATAAATCATATATTATGACGAAGATTGTTAGATTCTTATTACTCCAAGCCGTTGTTTCTCAAGATGTAACAAAAAAATGTTTTTGTTTTGTTCCAGATTTAGAAAAATATGAAGGTGTTTATACAGATGAAAGATTATGTAAACTTTGGAATATTACAGATGAAGAATGGAAATACATTGATTCAAGAATTTGTGATATAAAGGGGAAATAAAGGGGTGTGAAAAAGAAAAAACTATTTTTAGGATTAATTAGTGTATTTTTTCTGTTTTATATAATTTTAGATTTTTTTAATTTGCCAAGTATGTTTGGATTTAAGATTTCTAATATTAATCCAGATTTATTTGGACTTGTTGTTAATTCTCTTGTTGTAATTGTGTTATACATAATTACATATTTTGAAATTGATAAAAGACAAGTAAAAAAGGATGAAAATTCTCAAAATTTAACATATTCTCTTTTGTTGAAGACTTACAAATCATGTTTAAATACAGTAAATTTATTGAGAAATAAAACTGTTTTGAGAAAGTATATCATTTCTCAACTTGATTTTGATAAATTAGAAAATGAAAATTCTGTCTATGCAAGTTTAAAGAATTCACCGTTTGATTCATACAATCATGTGCTTACTCTAGCTGAAAATGGATATGTAGAAGGAAACTTTATAAATAAATATTTAGTAATAAAAGAGAAATACAGAAGTTATATAACCTTTTGTATTAGCTTTTTTGGTTTAGACTATATTGAATTAAATGATGAATTGAATGAATTAAAAAAATATATTTCAGATTTAAAAGAAGACCTGATAAAAGAATTACAAAGAGAAATAGAAGTTATTGAGAGTTTGTTAAGTGATGAAAGGGTTAAACTATGATAACACAATATTTCTCTGAAAAAGGCATAGAAACCCCAGAATATGATTTTTCTTTTGTCTGTATAACTGAAGATAAAGAAAAAGATGATGAATTAATTTGTGAATTACAGAAAAATATAATTCGGGCATATCGCAGACCAAGTTTTCTTCAACGAAAAAGAAAAAATCTTGATAGAGCAGGATTAGAAGATTATATTCGAAATAAAGTGATTCCAGAAAAAATTACAAATTTTGATTTAGCAGTACGTTACGGAGATTTTGGAGAAGTATTTTCTTCCCTAATAATTGAATATATACACAATAAAGATGTTTTTCATAAATTACAGTGGAAATATAATCCAAATAAATCTGTTTTTGGCACAGATATTGTTGCTTTCGATTCATTAAACAATCCTTCTGAAATTACATATTATGAAGTGAAAACAAGAGAGAATATATTTAAAAAGGAAGAAATTTCTAGAAGAAAAAACGGAGATGATGAGATTATTGAAAAAGATTATATAACAGTAATTGCATATAAATCGTTAGAAAACGATATTCTTTCTGATAAAGAATCAATATTAGATTTTATGAGTAGATTTTATGAACAAGTTAATGATTTTGATAAAAGTGATTTATTCTCTGATATAGTAGATGGAGTAAGAACAGTAAATAAGACTTATGAAGTATATGTTATAACTGATACTAATAATTTTTTAAAAGATTACCTGAAGTTATTGCAAGCTTTAAATGATATACCTAAAAAAATCGAACCTTTATCCGTAACTTTTATTTTTATTGAAAAATTGAAACAATTAATGACCGAAACATGGGATACTATAGTTGAGCGTGGTGCTAATTTCATTGAGGAGAATTCGTTATGATTAAAGAAGAGTTTCTCCGAAAAACGGAAGAGCGATTATTAAATCTTTCAAATAATCAAACATATAACAATTATTCAAAACAATTAGTCGCAGACAAGTTGAATGCAGATTTTTCCAGAACTTATAAACTTCATTATCTATGGCAAAAAAGTTTAGTTGCTATATCTTCTAGTTGTTTTATATTAGAAAACAATTCTAATTCGAAAATTGCATTAAAAACTTTATATAAAGTTGCTAATAATTTAGAAAATATATCTGAGATTGAAACAAGCGTAACACAATTTGATGTTGACTTCTTAAGAATATTATCTGCTCTTTGTTATGATGTTTCTGGATATCAGGCAAATGCATATTGTATTGCAAAAAAGATTAACGAGTATCAATTAACTACCGACTTAAACATAAACCTTACAGAAGATAATTTTATTATTCAAATAATACAAAATGCCTTGTTGAAAAAAATTCCCTTAATACGACAAATGATAAAAACGAAAAAAGAAAAAAGCTGTTCAGAACCATTTGAAACAACTTTACAAGCCTTCGAATTATGGACAAATCAAATACTTGATTTAGAAACTACAGAATTTTTTCTACTTTTCAATGAGGCATATGAATTATATTTGAAAGCAGGAAATGTTTATATTTCTCAATTAATTCTATTGTTCAAGATTAGAATAAAAATGTATGGAAATCGTTCTGTATATTTAAAATTAAAAGACTTTAGCGATGGAAATGCTATTTGGAATAAGTTTATAAAACTCTTGGCAAATGATTATTATGAATCTTATAACAAAATCAAAGAAGTTAACGATAAAAAATCAGTTTTTGAATTTTGGATTTCACAAATACGAGCTATTGATGATGGTTTATTATCAAAGAATGAAAGTTTTGTTGTACAAATGCCAACAAGTGCAGGAAAAACATTTATAGCAGAATTATTTATTCTAAAATATCTTATAAATATACAGAAAAAAGTCATATACATATCACCATTTAGGGCTTTGGTATCTGAAAAAGTATCAGAACTAGGAAGGTATTTTTCTTATCTTGGATATAAAGTTTCTTCTTCGACAGGATGTTACGAATACGAACCTATGTTCAATACAGTATTTGAGGATACAGATGTTTTTATTCTCACTCCGGAAAAAGCAGATTATGTATTAAGAATGTCTCCAGATGTATTTGATAATGTTGGTGCAATTGTCGTTGACGAAGGGCATATTATAGGTGATTTAAATTCACGAGCAGCATTGACAGAATTATTGCTAATAAAACTAAAAATAAAATATCCCAATATAAAAACACTTTTTATTTCTGCAGTTATGCCTCAAATAAATGCTTATGAATATGCACAATGGTTGTCTGATAAAAAAGAAAATGTTTTTCGTTCTAAATTATTTAATGAGCCAGATGATCAAGAAGAATGGGAACCTACCCGGAAAAATATTGGATATTTTGAATGGTCTATAAGTCAAGATGGGAAAAATAATGGAAAAATTCAATTTTCAAATGTTAAAACAGATGATGAAGTTATTGGTGCAGAACAAAATGCATTTGTACCTTATTTTTTAACAGGCAATGAATATGGAATTCGTTCTATAAATAAAAAACCTGAAACAGCTGCTGTTTTAGGAATTAAATTTTCAGAAAAAGGAAATACATTAGTATTCTGCGGTAGAGTTATTGGAATTGGGTATGTATTAAATAAATATGTGCAAATTTTTCAAAAAAATCCAAATGGTATTGCTCATTTAATTCCAGACGAAAATAAAGAATCATATTTCTACAGTAAAGAGTGGTATGGTAAAAATGACCCAATTACAATTTCAATACTTTACGGTGTGGGAACACATTATGGCGATATGCCAGAGCAGGTTAGAAATGCAGTTGAAAAAGATTATAATAATCAAAAATTAAAAATCTTGTTGTGTACTAATACCGTTGGGCAAGGTGTTAATTTTCCAGTAAAGAATATAATTTTCTATGATATCTCAACTGGTTTTTCACAAAGTATAGGACAAAAACTCATTTCGCATCGTGATTTTTGGAATATTATTGGGCGTTCTGGACGTGCAGAAAAAGAAACGGAAGGAAATGTCATTTTTATAGTCAATTCACGGACTGATAGAGAGAATTATTTTAGTTTTATTGAAAAGAATAATTTAGAGACCTCTCGTAGTCTTTTGTCGTTTGCTTTGAAAACAATAACAGATTCAAGACTTTCAGAATCTATTTTAGATTCTCTAGTTTTAGATATTGTAGAAACCTTTCTTCTGGATATGATAACTGAAGAAGTATATGAAAATGATGAAAAACTTATAAATAGTATCATAGAAAATAGCTTATTCAAAGTTCAATCATCTGAAGAAAATATAGCAAAAGTTCATGCATCATTCCATAGAGCGATTTCTTCTCTAAAGGAAAAAGATAAAAATATAGAAGAATTAAAAGAATTTGCCAAAAATGGTTTAGATTTACATGATAACGAGATTATTATAAATTTTATAAATATAAATAAAAATGAATTAATTGATATTATTGAAAGAGAAAATATATATATTTTTATAGATATTTTCTTGAAACTAATAACACAAAATGAATTGAATGCCTTGCATGATGAAAAACTTAATAAGTTAATTTCAGAGGAGTGTGATTGGCAACATTATAAAAGCATTATATATTCATGGCTTAACAATGAAAATATCGACATTATAAGAAGTATATGGAAGCAAGAAATTACCACTAATTTTAAGAATTTTTATACTTTATTGGCAAAAGGTTTTTACTATCTTTTCCCTTGGATTTGTAATGCATTTATTCTTTTAATTGCTTATTGTTTTGAAAAAGATTATTTTGATCTTCCTGAAAAAATTCGTTCAATACCAACTTTCTTAAAATATGGATTAAATAATAAAATTGCTTGTGTTGCTAGAGAATGTGGAATAAAAAATCGGGAGACGGCAGTTTATCTGGCAAATGAAAGTGGCATGCTTTCGGATAAGGATTTTATTTCATGGCTTGCAAATTTACCAAAGAAAAAAATAGATGAAATGCCTTTGTCCTTTTTTGAAAAAGAAAATGTATTAGATATTGTGTTTAATTTATCACCAAAAAATAATACAAAAAATCTAGACCATTTTACATTTGATATAGTTGGTACAAAATATGAAGATAATTGGAAATATAATTCTTTGCAAATAGTAGTAGGGGATAACCTTACACTTTTACGAGATAAGGAGAATAAATTTGATCCATTTGCTATTCTTATTTCAAAGAATGAAAATGTTATAGGTTATGTTCCACGCGAATATGCAAAATATATTGCGACAGAGATAGATTTAAATAAATCTGTTTTTATTGTAGAAGTAACTGAAATAAAATTTGAGCATAACAATAACTATAATGTAATTTCTGTTAGTATAATGAAAATAGATTCCTAGCTAGATGAAATATAGGATGAAGAAGAAATAAATCAAAGATATTTGCCCAATATTGAATCGTGGAAGTTTAGAGGAAGGAGAATAAGAATGACAGACTATGAGAAATTGAAAAGTATAATTGATGAAATAGATAATCTGGTTCAAAATAAAATAGGTTATTCTGATTCTAGATTTGATTTATGGAAATCTAGAGCAGAACGATTTCTTCTAAAAAAATTTGGCAAAAGTAGTTTTGAATATAAAGAATTTATAAACTCTTCTTTTTTAGATAGATTATTTTTTCATTACGATCCTAATGATAATTTAGACAAACTTTATTTTGATTTTTTATATATAACGAAAGGTTTGTTTATCGATTATTTGCATGAAATGAAAGAAACTTCTTTGGAAAAACAAAGTCCCATAGTTGCTAAATCATATTCAAAAATTTTTATTGTTCATGGTCATGATGGGGAATTAAAAGAATCTGTTGCAAGAATTGTGGAGAAACAAGAAATTGAGGCAATAATTTTATCAGAGCAAGTAAATTCAGGAAGAACCATTATTGAAAAATTTGAAAATTATAGTGATGTCGATGGAGCAATTTGTTTATTTACTGCTGATGATTACGGTAGAGCAAAGGTCGTTTCAAAAGATAAGCTCCGTGCTAGACAAAATGTGGTTTTAGAAACTGGTTATTTTATGGGTAAACTCGGTAGAAAAAATATTGTTATTTTGACTGATAATGAAGTTGAAATGCCTTCTGATTTATCGGGTGTTGTACATACTAATACAACTAATTGGCAAATTAGTTTATTAAAAGAATTGAAAGCGATTGGGTATAAAGTTGATATGAACAAATTATGATAACGCTACTCACGGAAAATGAAAATGAAGGTCGTTAGACCTGAACCAATCCTTGTTACAAAGAAAAGAAATAACCATGGCAAATTACCAACCACCATTTACGATAACTTCAAAAATAATAGATTACATTTCTCGTATTTCGGAAAAAGTCGGAGAAATCAATTCTCTTGAAAATAGTCCTCAGCAAGTTAAGTTACGAAAAGAAAATCGTATTAAAACTATTCATTTCTAACTTGCAATAGAAAATAATTCATTGACCATAGAACAAATAACGGCAATCATAGAAGGTAAAAGAGTTTTAGGTAGCCCAAATGAAATTCAAGAAGTAAAAAATGCTATTCAAACTTACGAACTTCTTTTAACTCTTAATCCATACGAAGAAAAAGATTTACTAAAAGCTCATTC
>JAEIGA010016740.1_pt1 | contig 11147 bp, 8 predicted proteins | sample 9270691 | NCBI WGS metagenome assembly JAEIGA01 (sample SAMN17057246, study PRJNA624740) | gut metagenome | biome: biome; isolation source: fecal sample | host: Bos grunniens | place: China: Xizang | collected 2019 | reverse complement strand
TAATGGCTAATGGCCAAGAGCTAATGGCTAGAAATTTATGAACTTAACACCAAACTTTAAGGACTACGAGTTGATTGACTCTGGTGAGGGCGAGAAGTTGGAGCGATTTGGTCGCTACACCTTGCGCCGACCAGAGCCACAAGCGGTATGGCGCAAGTCGCTCGATGAGCGTGAGTGGCAACGCCTGGCAGATGCCTCATTCCTCCGCACCGACCGCAGTGAGGAGCGTGGCGAGTGGCGCAACAAGCCGCAGATGCGCGACCGCTGGAATATCCGCTACGACTATAAGGATATGCACCTCACGATGCGACTTGCTTGCACCGCATTCAAACATATCGGCATCTTCCCTGAGCAGGCGGCAAATTGGAATTTTATATACGATACCTGTCGTGCGAAAATTGAGCACAAAGGGGCAAAACCAAAGGTTTTGAACTTATTTGCCTACACGGGTGGTGCAACCCTCGCAGCAGCGGCTTCGGGCGCAGAGGTTACCCACGTCGATTCGGTAAAGCAGGTGGTAACCTGGTCGCGCGAGAATATGGAGTCGAGCAAGCTCGACGGCATTCGTTGGATAGTGGAAGATGCTCTAAAATTTGTTCAGCGCGAGGTACGCCGAGGCAACCGCTACGACGGTATCATCCTCGACCCTCCGGCTTACGGTCGTGGTGCAAATGGCGAGAAGTGGGTATTGGAGCAGAATATTGCCGAGATGTTGGAGGCGTGTGCGGAGTTGCTCGCCGAAGATGGCTTCTTGGTGCTAAATTTGTACTCTATGGGACTATCCTCGACCATTGCACGAACACTTGTGCGCCAGACGTTTGGTGCGCCTGCAAAGGAGGAGTTCGGTGAGTTGTTCTTCACCGACCAAGCCGGCAAAGAACTACCTTTCGGAACATTCTATCGAATGGAGCGTAAAACTATTAAGAATTAATTCTATGTGGTCAATTATAATATTTGGTCTATCCGCAGGCATACTTTTCGATGTCTTGGTTGGTCTATTGGGTAGTCGTCGCAATATCGGTTTCGGCTGGGCATTCCTTGCTTCTGTATTCCTGACACCTTTTGTCGGGCTCATTATCACCCTTCTATCCGATCAACTACCCGCAGGTGCCGAGCCAAAGTATGGTTGCTTGGGTTACTCCTTTGGCTGCTTGGGAACGATACTTATTATCCTCTTCACCACCCTCGCTATCCTCGGAGTATTATCGCTGTTAATACCTATCGCATAATAAAAGAATTGGAGGTGCCGTCAGACACCTCCAATATTTTTACAACTCCTTCACAAAGGCTCTGCGTCGCTTGTGCTGAATATGGTCATATTCGGCAAAGTTGGCAAGACTCTTATGATTTGTTTCGAGAATTGCAGTTGTTTCGATTCTCTGAACGCCATACTTTGCGAAGTGCGGTGTCATCTCGTCGAAAATTAGAGCCGTAAGCCCCTTATCCTGATAATCGGGACGCACCGCTATAAGCAACAGATCGAAATCGCTCATTCGCTTAGCCTTCAACGCCTTGATAAGGTGGTACCATCCGAACGGGAAGAGTTTACCTCCACACTTACGCAACGCCTCCGACAAGGATGGCATTCCCAAACCTACGGCAACAATCTCATCTCTCTCGTTTGCCACCATCGTCACAAAATCGAAGTTGAGAATCGGAAAATACATCTTACAGTAGTACTGCTTCTGGCGTTGAGTCATCGGTTGATAGTTGTAGAGTCTCTGATAGGCCGAATCCAAAACGTCAAAGTAGGTGTAGCCATATCGTTTTCGCAACTCGCGCGAATTCTTCACCTTGACAACTTTCAGCTTGCATCGTGCTTCGAGGAGTCGTGCAACGCGCCTCATTCGCTCAGGAGCCTCCGTCGGCGGAGTGATTTGATACTCTATCCAATCGGCCTCCTTGCGCAAGCCGTACCTCTCGTAATGCGCTATATAGTAGGGGTGTGTATAAAGACTTGCCATTGGAGCGTTGTAGTCAAAACCCTCGATAAGCAAGCCCTGATGGTCGAAATCGGTAAAACCGACAGGGCCATTCAAGCAACTCATTCCTCGCTCTCTACCCCACTCGGCAACCCTATCTAACAACGACTTGAAGACGTCGTAATCATCAATGAAGTCGAACCAGCCGAATCGGCACTTCTTCACGCCCCACGCCTCGTTGGCACGATGATTTATGATTCCTACGATGCGGCCAACAATCTCGCCGTTACGGTAGGCCATATATATCACATAATCACACACTTCGAGCGCCGGATTGCCCTTTTTGTCGAAAGTATTTATCTCGTCGAAAAATATTGGTGGACAGTAGCAAGAGTTTCCTTTGTAGAGATCTATTCCAAACTGCACGAAACGTCGCAAATCGCGCTTACCACACACCTCTTTAATTACAATTTCGTTTGGGGAAATATTAGACATAAATATATTTGGGTTAATTCTTTCTTCTAGCACATCATAGGCACAATGGCATATATTACCACCCCCACAAAGGCCGACAAAACAATCATAAGTATAGGGTTAATCTTGCGATAGGAGCCATAGAGTACCGCACCAAAGAGCAGCCACGACCATACATCTACGAAGTTTTCGTTCCTGCCCGACAGTGGGAACATCATCAGCAACGCCGCCGAGGCAATCATACCTACAACAATCGGAGTAACAGCCTTGACAACAGTCTGAATATAGCGATTTTCGCGGTGGCGAAGGAAAACTCTCGTCAAGAACAACATCAGCGTAAGCGAAGGCAAGCAGACCGCAAAGGTTGCCACCACCGAGCCGCCAAAACCAGCAATCGTATAACCGATATAGGTTGCCGAGTTGATTGCAATAGGGCCGGGCGTTATCTGCGACACCGCCACAATATCGGCAAACTGCGACATTGTGAGCCAACCGCGCTGCTCGACAATTTCGTTTTGGATAAGCGACAACATCGCATAGCCGCCACCAAAACCGAAGAATCCAATCTTCAAATAGGAGAGAAATAGCTGCAAATAGATCATCGTTTCGCCCCCTTTCTGCCATTATATACGGCTAAAACAATGCCCACAACTACGCCTGCGCCAATCAGATACATTGGCGAAACGCCGAGATACCACACCGCCATTGCCACCGCAGCCGCAAGAGCGGCAAGATACCACTTCATACCCTTAACCAGCCCCATTAGCGGAGCGACAATCAACGCCACAACCGCAGGTCGCATAGCGCGAAAGGCAGCGTCGACATAGCGATTCTCGCGCACCTCTGCAAAGAATAACGCTAAGAGTAAAATAACTATAAACGAGGGCAATACCGTGCCGAGGGTAGCCATAGTTGCCCCCGCCACTCCTGCCGTTTTGTAGCCGACAAAGACCGCCGTATTTACTGCAATAGGACCGGGTGTCGATTGCGCCAAAACAAGCATATCGACAAAATCCTTGTCGTTAATCCATTTGTGGCGTTCGATAACCTCGCGCTGAATAAGCGGAATCATCGCAAACCCTCCGCCAAAGCTAAAAAGACCTATTTTGAAAAAGGTTGTAAAGAGTTTCAGTAACATTGCACCTTACAAATTATTGATTATCGAGACCATATCTACCGCAACTACGGCCGCGGTCTCGGTACGGAAGCGCTGGGTGCCAAGGGTTATCTCCTCGAAACCGTTTTCGACCGCCATGCGCACCTCCTCAGGCGAAAAATCGCCTTCCGGCCCGATCAATATCATCACATCTTCGCCCTTGCGCAAGGTCGAAGCAAGGTATTTTTTCTCCTTCACCGCATCGCCGCAGTGAGCTATAAATTTGCGCCCTGCAAACTCCGACTTCACCAATTTGGCAAAAGGCATAAGCTCCGCTAACACAGGGTGATACGCCTTCAACGACTGCTTGACGGCTGCGGTGATAACCTTCTCCTCGCGATCGGCCTTGATCACCTTACGCTCGCTATGTTCGCTCACCAAAGGCACAAACTCGGCAACGCCAATCTCAGTCGCCTTCTCCAAAAACCACTCATAGCGGTCGATATTCTTGGTAGGGGCTACCGCCATAGTCAGACGATAGGGCAATTTCTCGAACTCCTTGAAGTGTTCGACCACTCGCACAAGGCAGTGTTTTTGGTGGGCAGAGGCTACCTCACAACGGTAGAGCGACCCCTTTCCGTCGGTGATATGGAGGGTGTCACCCTCGGTCAAACGCAACACCTTAACGGCGTGGCGCGACTCCTCCTCGGAGAGCATATATTCGGGTGCAGTGAAGTCTGCGGCGTAGAATAGTTGCATAACGTTTGAAAAAGTATTATCTTTGCGTAGCAAAATTAGTAAATTTTATTGAAATGAAGCGCATACTGTTCGTATTATCACTACTTATGATGGCACTTAACACCACTTTCTGCACCGATCAAGTGCGACGAGATGGGACTCCACTCCTTATGGAGTGGGATACTCCACACGAAGTTCCTCCATTCAATCTCATAAAGACAAAACATTATGAGCCGGCTTTCAAGGAGGCTATGGCTCTCCACAATGGGGAGATACAGGTGATTGTGGCCAACAAGGAGGAGGCGACCTTCGACAACACCATCCTACCGCTCGACCGTTCGGGCGCATTGCTCACCTCCATATCGGACATCTTCGGTATGATGTGTGCGGCAATGAACGACGAGGATATGCAGGAGTTGCAGGAGGAGTTGATGCCTAAATTGGCAGCACACTACGATGCTATATCGATGAACGAAGAGTTGTTCAAGCGCATAAAGAGGGTATACGACAAGCGTAACGACTCGAATTTGACAGCCGAGCAAATTCGCCTTGTCGAGAAGATGTACAAGAGCGCAGTGCGCCAGGGAGCTCTGCTCACGGCCGAGCAGAAGGAGCGTCTGCAAAAGATCAACGAAGAGCTCTCGCTGCTTTCGGTCAAATTCGATGCAAATCTGCTGGCCGAGAACAACAACTTCACCTTGGAGCTCAACGCCGGCGAAGCCCTCGAACTGCCAAAGTCGGTACGCGAAGCTGCACGAGACGAGGAGAATGAAGATCGCTACGTCTTCACTCTGCATAAGCCAAGCCTTATCCCATTTTTGACCTACTCGAAGAATCGTGAGTTGCGCGAAAAAATCTACAAGGCATACCTCAACCGTGGCAACAATAACGACGAGTTCGACAACAAGGCTATCATCAACGACATCGTACGCCTACGCATAGAGAAGGCCAACTTGCTGGGTTATAAGTCGTATGCCGACTATGTCATATCGGAGCAGATGGCCTCTACACCAAAGGCTGTATACGAACTTGTCGAGGGAATCTTCGAGCCGGCCGTCGAAAAGGCGAAGGAGGAGTTGGCCGAGATGAACGAGATGTTCAAGCGCGATCATAGCGGCGCGAACGATAAGTTCGAGTCGTGGGATTGGTGGTACTATGCCGAGAAGGTTCGCAAGCAGAAATACAACCTCAACGAGGAGATGATTTCGCCATACCTTTCACTCGACAATGTGCGTCAAGGCGTATTTGGCCTATCGAATCGTCTGTACGGATTGACATTCCGCCCAATCGTTGTTCCGCAGTATCACAACGAGGTCTCTGCATTCGAGGTTTTGGATAACGATGGATCGCACCTCGGTATCATCTACTTCGACTTTCACCCTCGCGCCAGCAAGTCGCAGGGTGCTTGGTGCGGCTACTTCCGTCGTCCGGGCTACGATCAGAGCGGCAAGCGCATCTCGCCTGTCGTAAGTATCGTATGCAACTTTACACGCCCTACCGAAAATGCACCGGCATTGCTCTCGATAGATGAGGCGTCGACACTCTTCCACGAGTTTGGTCACGCGCTTCACTTCCTCTTCTCGGATGTTCCGTACAACGGATTGCTCGACGTTGAGGGTGACTTCGTAGAGTTGCCGTCTCAGATTTTGGAGAATTGGGCTTTCGACGAGCAGTTATTGAAGACCTACGCCATACACTATCGCAACAACTCTATCATAAGCGACAGCCTTATCGAGAAGATTCGCAACAGCGCACAGTTCAACCAAGGCTTCGCAACAACAGAGTTGTTGGCTGCGGCACTTGTCGACCTCGATATTCACTCCATCGAAAAGTATAAAGAGTTCGATATTATGGAGTTCGAGCAAGAGGCCCTCTACAAAAAACGCGGTATGATAAAGGAGATTGAGCCGCGCTACCGCCTCCCATACTTCGCCCACATTTGGGCAGGAGGTTACTCGGCAGGATACTACTTCTATATTTGGGCCGAGGTACTCGACAAGGATGCCTTCGCAGCATTTGCCGAGACGGGCGACGTATTCGACCGTCGCACAGCACAAGCCTTCCGCAAGTTGCTTTCGAGTGGAGGCAAACAGGATGGAATGTCGCTCTACCGCGAATTCCGAGGTGCCGACCCCGATCGCATACCTCTTCTTAGGGCGCGAGGCTTGTGGGTTGAGCCCGAACCGACCCCCGAAGAGTTGGAGGCTCGCGCCGAAGCCGAGGCGGCCAAAGCTGCGGCATTGGAGCAATACCCCGAAATCCCAGACGATGATTTAAATATTGAAAACCAATAAATTAAATGTATTATGAAAAAACTATTTTTTATTATGTCAGCATCAGCACTTCTTGCAGCATGCGCGGGAGATGATATGCCCGTAGTACAGCTGCCGGAGATCGACACCAACAACCCATTGTTGGCTGAGTGGGAGACCCCACACGCAACACCTCCATTCGACAAGATTAATATTTCGGACTACGAGCCCGCATTCGAGACTGCAATTGCAGTGAGCCGTGCCGAAATCGATGCCATCGTGAACAATCCGGCAAAACCATCGTTCAACAACACCATACTTGCACTCGAAAAGCAGGGTGAGTTGCTCGACCGCATATCGTCGGTATTCTTCAACCTCTTGGAGTGCCACACTTCGCCTGAGATGCAGGAGATTGCTATGCGCATACAGCCTAAATTGACCGAGCTCAGCAACGACGTATCGCTCAATCCTGAGTTGTTCAAGCGCGTAAAGGCCGTATACGAGAATCCGGGTTGGTTCCTCTCGAAAGAGGATAAGAAGCTCCTCGAAAATGCATACAAGAGCTTTGTTCGCAGCGGCGCAAACCTCTCTGACGAGGATAAGGAGCTCTACCGTCAATATTCGTCGGAGCTCTCGCAGCTGACCTTGCAGTTTGGTCAGAACTCACTTGCATCGAACAATGCATTTTCGCTCAACATCACCGACGCGAAGAGAGTTGCCGAGTTGCCGGACTTCGTAAAAGAGGGCTTGGCTATGGAGGCTAAGGCTCGCGGTCAAAAGGGCTGGACCGTCACATTGAAGGCTCCAAGCTACGTTCCGTTTGTGACCTATTCGTCGCAGCGCGACTTGAAGGAGAAGCTCTATAAGGCTCGCAACAGTTGTGCTATCGGCGGCCAATTCGACAACACCGACAACATCCGAAAAATCACCACATTGCGCCTTAAAATCGCCAACTTACTTGGCTACAAGTGCTATGCAGACTATGTTCTCGACAACCGTATGGCCGAGAAGACCGAGATCGTAAATTCGTTCCTTGCAGAGTTGCTTTCGCAGACTAAGGAGTATGCCGACAACGACTACAAGACCATCAACGAGTATGCTAAATCGCTCGGTTTCGAGGGCGATATTCAACCGTGGGACTGGGGATATTATAGCGAGAAGTACAAGAACGAGAAGTACGCCGTAAGCGACGAGGCAGTGAAGCCATACCTCGAACTCGAAAACGTTAAGCAGGCGGTATTTATGCTTGCGGAGAAGCTCTATGGCTTGCAGTTCAAGCCAGCTGAGGGCATCGCAAAGTATCACGAGGATGTGACTGTCTATGAGGTTTCGGAGGCTGATGGCAGCCATTTGGCAATTCTCTATCTCGACTTCTTCCCTCGCGACTCGAAGCGTGCAGGTGCCTGGATGACCGAATTCCGTGGCGCTGAGGGTGATATTCGTCCACTCGTTTCGCTTGTGATGAACTTCACCAAGCCAACCGAGAGCACCCCTTCGCTCATCACCTTCGACGAGTTCACCACCTTCCTCCACGAGTTTGGCCACGCTTGCCACGGTATGTTGGCAAAGGGTAAGTATGGCTCTTTGAATGGCACAAACGTATTCCGCGACTTCGTGGAGTTGCCATCGCAGATTTTGGAGAATTGGGCATACGAGAAGGAGTATCTCGACCTCTGGGCAAAGCATTATCAAACAGGCGAGACAATGCCGGCAGAGCTTATCGAGAAGCTTATTGCAGCAAAGAACTACTTGGCCGCATACGCCAATGTTCGCCAGGTGTCGTTCGGTATGACCGATATGGCTTGGCACACTCTCGAAACACCATATGAGGGCGATGTTGTAGAGTTCGAGCAGAAGGCTATGGCTTCGGCACAGGTTCTCCCTGTGGTTGAAGGCACCGCACTCTCGCCAACCTTCGGACACCTCTTCTCAGGCGGTTACGCAGCGGGCTACTACGGCTACAAGTGGGCAGAAGTTTTGGCTGCCGATGTATACTCGCTCTTCACTGAGAACGGTATCTTCGACAAGGCTAACTCTTCGAAGTTCCGCACACTGCTCGAATCGGGCGGTAAGGAGCATCCAATGGACCTCTATGTCAAGTTCCGTGGCCACAAGCCTCAGACCAAGGCTTTGATCGACCAAATGGGACTTACAAAATAGTATCAACACTCTCTTTTGAGAGCATTATGGGCTGTTTGACCATATCTGGTCAGACAGCCTTTTTTTATAAATCTACTATAAATCAACATTTTTCCCTATAAAAGTATTGCTTTTCCCAATAAATATACATAAATTTGCACACTTACTATGCGTACGTAAGCGCGCGTGACCCAAGTAACGGGCCCAAAAGAGGATATACTAACACACAATTATTATAAAATTATGAAGAAGTTTATTTTTGTAATTTTGGCTATTGTAGCAATGGTTGCTACATCGTGCCAGCAGCCGGACGACCTCGCTGTTAATGGCGGTGAGGTTGCGACTGTAACGGTGAATGTAGGCGCATCACAGATGAGCCGTGCGTTCAGCGACGGTACTTTGGCTACTAATTTGCAGTACGCTGTTTACTCAAATGGTACTGAGTTGGAAGGCCTTCGCAAGACCGACGCAACTATCAGCACAAGCGGTACAAACGTAAAGCTTGAACTTGCTACCAACAAGACCTACACTATTGTCTTTTGGGCAGCTGCCGAAGGTGCACCTTACACCCTCAACTTCGGAAATCACACTGTTGAAGTTGATTACAACGGTGCAGAGTGCAACGACGAGGCTCGCGATGCATTCTATGCTTGCATCAAGGATCTCACCGTTACAGGTCCTCAGACTTTGACCGCTACACTCCGTCGTCCATTCGCTCAGATCAACGTTGGTACAAACGACATCGAGGCTGCTAAGAAGGCAGGTTTGGTTCCTTCGACTTCGGAGGTTGTTGTAAACGGTGTTTGCAACATTCTCGACCTCGTAAGCGGCGAGGCAAATGGTTTGGTAGATGCATCTTTCGATGCTAAGGCTATTCCTGTTGGCGAGGAGTTTCCTGTTACAGGTTATGGATACTTGGCTATGAGCTATGTTCTTGTTGGCAATAGCGAGTCTGCACACGACGTAACCTTCACCATCAAGGCAGAGGATAACACCGAGATTTCGCGCACAGTAGGTGCAGTGCCTATGCGTGCAAACTATCGTACCAACATCTACGGTAAGTTGCTCACCAACTCTACCGACGTAAATGTTGATATCAACCCTGGCTTCGGTGGAGACTCTTCTGTAAGCCTTTGGGATGGCTCAACCATCAAGGAGCCTGCATACGACGATGCTACCAAGACCTACACTATCACCAATGCTGACGAGTTGGCTTACATCGCTCAGTTGGTAAATGGTACTTTGGATACCGACAACGTATCGCGTGTAGCAGTTGAGGCTAACAGCCTCAAAGGTTACACCGTAAAGTTGGATAAGGATATCAACCTCAACGGCAAGGAGTGGACTCCAATCGGCAATGGCAAGCACTTTATGGGTACTTTCGACGGTAACCACAAGACTATCTCTGGCCTCAAAGTTACTAAGCGTGGCGATGCTCGTGCTGCTTTGTTCGGAACAGTTTCAGGTACTGTTGTATTCCGCAACCTCACTATCAGTGGTGCAGAGGTTCGTTGCCCAGATTTCAATGGCGACTTCTATGGCTCGGCTCTCATCGGTATTGCTTATGGTGTTGTAACTATTGAGAATGTTGACGTAGTTGATTCGTATATCTCGGGTAACAACAAGGTTGGTGCATTACTCGCACACGATGGTGTTATGAACGTATTTACCGTTAGCGGTTGCGATGTTTCGGGTACTACATTCGAGGCTACCGATGCAGCGGATTGTGGCTTGGTTGGTGGTTTGGTAGGTTACTTCCAGACTGGCGGTGAGCACCACATCACAAACTGCTCGGTTAAGGGTTGTACTTTCAATGTAGTAAACTCGACTAACACAGGTAAGCGTGCAAACGGCTTGCTCTTCGGTGGCATTGACTCGAAGGCTAATCAGAAGCTCTATATCAATGATGCAGTAATCGAGAACAACACTTGGAACGAGAAGTTCTACGTAGACGGTGTAGAGGTTACCGAGGGTAAGTTCATATCGCCTTACGGTGGTCTTATCGGTGGTGAGCGCAACGACAAGGCAGAGGGCGAGCTCTATATCAATGACGAGTTGTTTGTTCTTCCGGTGGCTACTGCTGAGGATTTGAAGAAAGCAATTGCCAACAAGGTAAGCACAATCAAGGTTATTGGCGAAATCGACCTTGCAGATGTTGTTTTGGCGGGCTACAACGGAACAATCGTTGGTGTAGATGATTCTGCTTGTCTCAACACTCGAAACTTTGTACCAGGTCCGAACGAGGCATATTCATTGCGTTGCACCAATATTGCATTCCAGAATATCGACTTCAAGTTGCCTACACACTCCAACTACTATACAACAGGTTTCGTAGGAACAGGCGATATCTCATTCGAGAATTGCGACTTCGAGGGCTCAACTGTATTGAATAGTGCTAATGCAGCTGCAACAAATTGGACATTTACCGAGTGTAATTTCGTAAGTGTTGAGAGCGGTGCGTATGCATCGTGGGTTTATGCCGGCACGAAGGCTACTTTTAACGAGTGTACATTCGCTGGCGTTGAC
>JAEIGA010016739.1_pt1 | contig 11148 bp, 8 predicted proteins | sample 9270691 | NCBI WGS metagenome assembly JAEIGA01 (sample SAMN17057246, study PRJNA624740) | gut metagenome | biome: biome; isolation source: fecal sample | host: Bos grunniens | place: China: Xizang | collected 2019 | reverse complement strand
GAAGTTTATACTACTGGAAAAGATTTTGATGAAACTGAAATCAAAGAATGTTTTGAAAATAAAATCACTGTATTAACAGGACAAAGTGGTGCAGGGAAAAGTTCATTATTAAATCGAATTAACCCTGATTTTAAACTACATACACAACAAACAAGTAAAGCTTTAGGTCGTGGAAAACATACGACTAGACACTGTCAATTATTCCCAATTGGAAGTGGATGGGTAGCAGATACTCCTGGATTTTCATCTTTAGATTTTTCTAGAATCGATCTATTAGAATTGAAAGATAAAATTCTTGATTTCCAATTAGATGAAGGATGTCGTTTTAAAGATTGTGTTCATTTAAATGAACCTGATTGTGCAGTGAAAAAAGCTGTTGAAGAAAATAGAATTTCTTCAGTTCGATATCAAAATTATAAAGATATCGCAACAATTATCAAACAAACAAAGAAAGGATATTAACATGAGAAAAATAGAAATCGCACCTAGTGTATTATCACTTGATTATTCTAATTTTAATCAACAATGTACTGAATTAAATAGTAGTAATGCGAAATATGTACATTTTGATGTAATGGATGGACATTTTGTACCTAATCTAACATTTGGACCTGACATTCTAAAAGGATTTAGAAAAGCATGTCCTGATATGATCATGGATGTACATTTAATGGTTGAAAATCCTGATATGTTCATTGAATCGTTTGTGAAAGCTGGCGCTGATTATATTACATTCCATGTAGAAGCTATGAAAGATGCAGAAGCGATTCATGCCTTATTAGATAAGATTCATGGATATGGTATTAAAGCAGGTTTAGTTATTAAACCTAAAACAAGTGATACTGTATTAGATGAATTCTTAGATAAATGTGATATGGTGTTAGTTATGTCTGTTGAGCCTGGTTTTGGTGGACAAAAATTCATGGAAGACATGTTAGTAAAAGTAAGCAATCTTAGAAATAAGATTGATGAAAGAAAATTGAATTGTTTAGTAGAAATTGATGGTGGTATCAATGATCAAACAGCTATTTTAGCAAAAAGTGCTGGTGTTGATGTGATGGTTGCTGGAAGTTATGTCTTCAAAGGTGATATTCACGAAAAGGTAAACAGTTTATTATAAAAGTTAAATATAATTACGATGGAGTCATATATGTTATGATTCTATCGTTTTTTTTGTTTAAGTTTGAAGTAAATAAACTGAATTGTTTAAAAGGTTGTATTAAAATTAAAGAAAGCCTTTACATTCACCTAAAATAATAGTAGTATATTCGAGGCTTTTTTGCCGTGGGGGAAATTCTACAGTATAAAGCCCGAACGAAAATGTTATTTCATTAACATATTAATCAGGAGGACTATTATAATGAAAAAACTTTTAAAAGGTCTTCTAGCTGCTACAATGATGTTAGGATTAACAGCATGTGGTGGATCAGGAGATGAAAACAACGAAGATGCTACTAAAGTTGCAATCTTATTACCTTACATTGGTGACCAATCTTACTTAGACGTTACTGCAAATGCAAAAGTATTATTAGAAGAAAAATACGGTGATGCAATTGAAGTAAACGTTGTTGAAATGGGAAAAGGTGAAGCTGACTGGGAACCAGCAAACCGTTTAGCTGCTGGTGAAGGATATGACATCATTGTTTCTGGAAACTGGAACTATGAAACAGCAATGTTAACAGTTGCTAAAGACAATCCACAAATCAAATATTTAAACTTTGACTATTCAAATGCTGAATTAAATAGTTTAGAAAACGTATATGCACTTACTTATGCTGCTCATGAAATTGGATACTTAACAGGTGTTGTTGCTGCTGTTAAATCTAAATCAGGAATTATCGGTGGTGTTGTAGGACAAAACAATGCTGGTTTAAACCAATTCATGGCTGGATATATTCAAGGTGCTTCTGATGTTAACAAAGACATCAAAGTTATCATTTCTTATGTAGGAAGCTTTGAAGATGCTCCTAAAGGAAAAGAAATTTCTAACCAAATGATCCAACAAGGTGCAGACGTAATTTGGGGATGCGCTGGTGGATCAGGAAATGGTGTATTTGAAGCTGCTGCTGAACACGAAGGTGTATGGGCATTAGGTGTTGATACTGACCAATACTTATCAATGAGTGCTAAACCAGAATTAGCAAATGTTATTTTAACATCTGGATTAAAGAAAATTGACGTTGCTATTACAAACGCAATTGGACAAATCATGGATGGAACTGCTCCATTTGGAACTCAAGAAATCTTAGGATACGCAGATGGTGCTATCGGATTAGCGGAAAATGACTTCTACAAAGCTAATATGACTGAAGAAGAATTAGCTACAGTTAAATCATTCGCTGACAAAGTATTAAATGGTGAAACAAAAGTAGTTGATGAATTAACTCAACCTGGAGTATTTGAACAATACTACAACCAATACGGTTTAAAATAAGAATATGTTTTAAACAAAACCTCTTGTGAATATATCGCAAGAGGTTTTTTAGTTTAAAAGATAGATTAATCTTTACAAATAATAATAAATGTTTAAAATACTTTGATAGGAGGTATAAAAATGGATTTTTTAAATGATTCTAATAAGAAAAAACAATTTTTATATAGTTATGGAGCTTATATTATTAATGGTATGCTAGCATTATCTGTTGGTTCCTTATTACCTTTTATTCGTGATGCAAGAGGACTTGAATATGCTTTTTGTGGTTTGATTGTAAGCTTACATTCAGTAGGAAATTTATGTTCAAGTTTTATTTCTGGTATATTACCAACAATTATTGGAAGAAAGAAAAGTATTTTATTTTTTAATTCATTTTTAGCTCTTTCATTCTTGTTGATTATTATTGGAGAACATCCTTTATTTGTTGCGGCTGCTTTTTTCTTAACGGGAGTTGCAAGAGGTGGGACTACAAACTTCTGTAATACTTCTATTAATGAGTTAGCTCCTGGTAAAGCAGCAATCATAAATGGAATGCATGCTATGTTTGCTTTAGGTGCATTTACATTTCCTTTATTATTAATGCTATTAACTAATCAAAATTCTGAAAATTGGATTTATGCAGTGTATTTTATGCTTATCATGGGTATTTTAAATTGGTTGATGTATTATAATATTCCATTACAAAATGATAAGATTGAGAAAAAAGAAGGGAATAAATCCAATGCATTAGGTTTTGTTCATGAACCTTTATTCTATATTTGTACAGCTACTTTGTTCTTCTATTTATGTGCAGAACAAGGTGTTATTGGATGGATGATTACTTATTTCAAAGATACTGGATTATTACCACCTACATTATCTCAAGTAACAGCAAGTTTGTTATGGGTCATGATTTTAGTCGGACGTTTATTAACTGCTTATTTGTCTACAAAAGTTCGTAAAGAATGGTTAATGATTGTAATGGGACTAGGATTAGTAGGATTCTTCTTCTTGTTATTATTTAGTACTTCTACTCCTTATATATTAATTGGTATTATGGGATTTGGATTTAGTATGGCAGGTATTTATCCTACAATTGTTTCATTTGCTGGAAATATTATTAATAAGTATTCTTTAACTTGGAGTTTTATGTTACCTATAGCTTCTATAGGTTCAATAATCATGCCTACAATTATTGGAAAGATTGCAGAGACAGTTGGTATTTATTATGGAATGTCTTCAATTGTTGTTGTTGTATTGATTGATTTAATTTGTATTTTTGGATTAGCATATTATGTAAATAAGAATAGAGCGTAATGCTCTATTTTTTAATTGATGATTTTGTTATAATTTACATATATTTTGTGAGGTGTTATATGGAATTTCATTCAACTTTAAAAGATATTTATAGTGCTTGGTTAGGTAAAAATATTGGGATTCGTTTAGGTGCACCAGTTGAAAATTGGACACATGAACAAATAAAAGAAACTTATGGATCAATTGATCGTTATGTTTGTGATTATGAGCCTTGTTTTGCAAGTGATGATGATGCTAATGGTCCTGCATATTTTGTGAAAGCATTAGATTATAATTGTTCAAAAGATATAACAGCAGAAGAACTGTCTTTACAAATTTTAAATATTTTAAGTGAAGGTCATGGTTTCTTTTGGTGGGGAGGAAAGGGAATAGCGACTGAACATACTGCTTATTTGAATTTGTTAGATGGAATGCTAGGTCCAGAAAGTGGAAGTGAAAAGGTAAATGGAAAAGATTTAAGTGAACAAATAGGTGGACAAATCTTTTCAGATTGTTGGGGGTATGTTGCTTATGATGATGCATTATTAGCGGCAGATTTAGCTGGTAAGATGGCAAGTGCAATGCATGATTTAGATGGTATTGAAGGTGCTCGTTATGTTGCTGCTTGTATTTCTTTAGCTTTTAAAATAAAAGATGCAAATCAAATTGTTAGACTTGGATTGAATTATATTGATGAAAATAGTACATATGCGAAATTGGTTCAAGAAATTATTGATTTATATGATCATAATATGAGTCAAGAAGAATGTTTAAACTATATATTAAATAATCATGGTTATGATCGTTATCCTGGTGTATGTCATATTTTACCGAATACTGCAATTATGGTTATGTCACTATTGTATGGTGAAAATGATTTTTCTAAAACGATGACTATGTTGTGTGATGCTGGTTGGGATACAGATTGTACATGTGGTAATGTTGGAAGTATTATGGGTGCTATGGTTGGTGTAAATCATATTGATTCAAAATGGATTGTTCCAATTAAAGATCGTTTTATTGGTTCTAGTTTAATTGGTACATGGAATATTGATACTTTATCTAGACAAGCTTATTATTTTACTTATCTTGCATATAAACTAAAAGGATTGAATACAAGTGATTTTGAAGATTATTTATCTCAATCAAATTATAAATTCGAATTACCTTATGGTATTCAAGGGTTTGAATGTGATAGTTATCGAGGGTTTGAATCTAATTTAATCCAAAGAAATAATACTTTAACATGCATAATTAACAATGCTTTCTTAAATGAAACATTACATATTTATAAAAAGACTTATTATCGTCCAAATGATTTATATGATGTGCGTTATCAACCTAGTTTTTCACCACTTGTTTATCCAAATGAAACGATTACTTTCAAATTAGAACCTTATGAAAATGTAATGATACGTCCTTATGCAAAGGGAAGAGATAAAACATATTTTGGTGATTATAGTAATCAAACGGAATTTTCATTAAAATTGGAAGCAAGTGATGATGTAATTTTAGAAGTAGGATTAGAATTAAAAGCTATGAATCGTATTATGCACGAATATATTCAAATTAATGAAGTGAATTTTGATGGAAATGTTGATTGTATGATTGATTTTAGAAAAGAAACAATGAATGATTATGGTCTTGATTATGGTGGGTTAGGATTTAAAGAAATCAATCAATGTACGACATTAAGACAAAATTCATGGGTTGATACAGAAGGATTACATATCAAAAATGATCGAGTTGTATTTGGAAATGCTAATTTATTTTTAAAAGAATTGTCATTTGAATGTGCCTTTGAAAATGAAATCGAAATTGGTTTTGGTTCGACTGGTAGAATAAACTATGATTCATTAACTATAAATAATAAAGAAATTGTAGTAAATAGCCGTAAAAACAATAAGAAAGGGTTTACATTTACTAAAAATATTTGTAAAATAAGAACAGGTAATTTGAATTCAGTGAAATTATCATTTAAAGATAATAAATTATATTTGATGATAAATGATGAACGATTTGAATTTGAACATGAATGTAATGCAGGTAGTATTTTCTTCCAAACATCACATTCTGCCAATTTTCATTGGTGTCGATTCGTAATGACGAATACACATATTTAATAATTTAGGAGGACAAAACACAATGAAAAAATTATTAAAAGGTCTTCTTGCTGCTGCTATGATGCTTGGATTAACAGCATGTGGTGGTGGAAACACTGGAGACGAAAACGAAGCAACTAAAGTTGCAATCTTAGTTCCTCACGTTGGTGACCAATCTTACATGGACGTTACTGCTCACTCTGAAGTATTATTAGAAGAAAAATACGGTGATGCAATTGAAGTTAACGTTATTGAAATGGGTGACGACGAAGCTGACTGGGAACCAGCTAACCGTTTAGCTGCTGAACAAGGTTATGACATTATCGTATCTGGTAACTGGCAATATGAAAATGCTATGTTAACAGTTGCTAAAGATTTCCCTGAAATCAAATATGTAAACTTTGACTACTCAAATGCTGAAGCTAATGCATTAGAAAACGTATATGCTATTACTTATGCTGCACACGAAATCGGATACTTAACAGGAGTTGTTGCTGCTGTTAAATCTCAATCTGGAATTATCGGTGGTGTTGTAGGGCAAGACAACGCTGGTATGAACCAATTCATGGCTGGATATATCCAAGGTGCTTCTGATGTTAACAAAGACATCAAAGTTATCATTTCTTATGTAGGAAGCTTCTCAGATGCTCCAAAAGGTAAAGAAATTTCTAACCAAATGATTAGCCAAGGTGCTGACGTTATTTGGGGATGCGCTGGTGGATCAGGAAACGGTGTATTCGAAGCTGCTGCTGAACACGAAGGTGTATGGGCTTTAGGTGTTGATACTGACCAATACGTATCAATGGCTGCTCAAGAAAAATTAGCTAAAACAATCTTAACTTCAGGATTAAAAAATGTAGACGTTGGTGTTACTAACGCTGTTACTCAAATCATCGACGGAACTGCTCCATTCGGTACTGCTGAAATGTTAGGTTACAAAGATGGTGCTGTTGGATTAGCTGAAAATGATTACTACAAAGCTAACATGACTGAAGACGAATTAGCTACAGTTAAATCATTCACTGACAAAGTATTAAATGGTGAAACTAAAGTTGTTGACGAATTAACTCAACCTGGTGTATTCGCTCAATTATACGGACAATACGGATTAAAATAAGAATATTTAATTAATTCAAGAATGCCCCATCTTGTGATGGGGTTTTCTTAATCATTGAGGTGATAGTATGGAAAATGTGATTTTAAAATTAGAGAATATTACTAAAATTTATCCAAATGGTACTGTCGCAAATAAAGATATCAATATTGAATTGAGAAAAGGTGAAATTCACTCAATCGTTGGGGAAAACGGTGCTGGTAAATCAACATTGATGAAAATCATTTTTGCGATTGAAAAACAATCATCTGGAAAAATTTATTACAAGGGTGAAGAAGTAAATTATTCTAACTCTATGGAAGCCATTAAAAATGGTATTGGAATGGTTCACCAACACTTTATGTTAATTCCATCATTTACAGTTGCGGAAAACATTGTGCTAGGTGCTGAACCAACTAAAGGTGCTTTCATCGATGGTAAAGAAGCAGTTCGTATTACTCAAGAACTTGCGAAAAAATATAATTTCGATATCGATGTAACACAAAAAGTATCTGAATTAACAGTATCTGCAAAACAAAAAGTAGAAATCTTAAAAACATTATATCGTAACGCTGAAGTTATCATTCTTGACGAACCTACAGCTGTATTAACTCCACAAGAAACTGAACAATTATTTGAACAATTAATTCAATTCAAAAATATGGGTCATACAATTGTATTCATTTCTCATAAATTAAATGAAGTTAAACAAATTTCTGATAGAATCTCTGTAATTCGTTTAGGGGAATCTAAAGGAACATTTGATGCAGAAGGTGTTACAATTGAAAAATTAACTGAAATGATCATCGGAAGAAAAATCGAAATGAATTTCGATGATATCAGAAAACCTGTTGAAAATCCACAAATGATTTTAGATGTACGTAATCTTTCTTACAAAGTAAATGGTGTAAGTAAAGTTGAAAATGCTAACTTCTCTATTCGTGGTGGAGAAATCTTAGGTATTGCTGGTGTTCAAGGAAATGGTCAAGAAGAATTAATTAAATCTATTACTGGTTTAATTCCATTCCAAGAAGGAACAGTAAAACTTTGTGGTAAAGAAATTCAAAGTTTAGGAATTAAAGCAAAACGTGATTCAGGTATGTCTTATATTCCTGAAGACCGTATGATTGATGGATGTGCTGCTGGTGCTAGCATTGAAGACAATTTAATTTCTACAGTATATGAAAAACCTACATTAAGTGGAAAATTCTTCTTAAAAGGTAAAGAAATTAAAAAGAACTCTGATGAATTAATCAGACGCTTTGCAGTTAAAACAAATTCAGAAAAAGAACCTGTTGGATCATTATCAGGTGGAAATATTCAAAAAGTGGTAGTAGCTCGTGAATGGAGTGCTGAACCACAATTAATGATTGCTGAACAACCAACTCGTGGTATTGACGTTGGTAGTGCAAATGCAATCCATAAAGAATTAATCGAAATGAGAAATAATGGTAAAGGTATTTTACTTGTAAGTGCTGACTTAAACGAAGTTCTTGCTTTATCAGATCGTTTAATGGTTATGGAAGAAGGTAAAATCGTTGCATACTTTGATTCATTAAAAGGTGTAACAGAAAGTAAATTAGGTTTATATATGTTAGGTGTAGAACATCAAACAGAAGAAGAAATTAGGGGGGCATGTTATGAGTAAGAAAACTACTGAAGTTACTAAAAAGAAAATTAACTTCACTGAAGCTAAGCCTTTCGAATTTTTACGAATCGTTGTTTCAATTTTAACTGCTCTTGCCGTTACTTTTGTCTTATTGTGTTTTGTTACAGATAATCCAGTTAAAATTTTCTTCGATTTATTAACTTATCCATTAAAAGGTATTACTGAAGGAAACTTCTTCTACTTTGGTTATGTATTAGCTAAAATGATTCCATTGTGTTTCGCTGGTTTAGCTACATTATTATACTTCCGTACTGGTTTATTCAACTTAAGTACAGAAGGTGTATTCTATATGAGTGGTGTATTTGCTACTTGGTTAGCAATTAATGAAAACATTATGACTGGAAACAGTTTAATTGACTCAACAATTTGTATTATCGGTGCAGGTTTAGTCGGTGGTTTAATTGCATTAGTTCCAGGTTTCTTAAAAGCTAAATTAAATGCTGATGAAATGGTTATTTCATTAATGTTAAATAACATTTTATTCGGTATTGGTTACTGGATTGTATTAAACTTCTTAGCTGTTGATGGAATTACTGGTACTGCAAGTGCTGACTTCTTAGAAACTGCATTACTTGATAAATTAGTTCCAGGTACACAAATTCATAATGGTTTAATCATTATGTTTGTTGTAGTAATTGCTATTTACATCTTATTATTCAAAACTAAACTTGGATATTCAATCAATATTACAGGTTTAAATAAACACTTTGCGAAATATTCTGGTATGAGTGCATTCGGATTATTCATGGTAGTTCACTTCTTAGCAGGATTCGTTGGTGGTATGGGTTCAGGTGTTGAATTAATGGGTCTTTATAAAAAATTCTCTTGGTCAAACTTACCAGGTTTAGGATTTACTGGAGCATTAATGGCTAACATCGGTAAAAACCATCCAATTGGTGTATTATTAGCTGCATTCGGTATTAGTTACTTAAGAGCTGGTGCTCAATTACTTGCTAATAGTAACCCAGTTATTGATATTAGTATGATTTCTATCGTAGAAGTTGTATTAACATTATTAATCTCATCTCAATTCTTCTTAAAGAAATGGAGAGAAAAACAAATGTTGAAGGAGGAACAAAAGAATGGATAAACTTGTTACATCATTTCTAACTCCAGAATTTATCGCTATCGTTATTCGTGTAGGGGTTCCTCTATTATATGCATCTATGTCTGCTTATGTAGCTTCATTAGCTGGTATTCCTAATATTGCTGTTGAAGGTATTATGATTTTCGGTGCTTTATTTGGAGTATATTTTAGTGCTCTTACAGCAAGCTCTTGGCTTGGTCTAGTAGGTGTAATCCTAGTTGGTGTTGTATTAGCTGTTGTCATTTCATTCTTCACAATGAAAATGAAAGCTAGTCCAATCATGGTTGGTATCGCATTAAACTTATTTGCTTCTGACTTCTCATTATGGTTATTAAAACTATGGACTGGTTCTAAAGGTACAACTGCTTCATTACCATCAAAAGTTTTACCAACTGTTCATATTCCAGTAATTAAAGACATCCCTATTTTAGGAGAAATTATTTCTGGACACTACTTCTTAGCTTATGTATGTATTATCTTAGCTATTGGTTTATATATCTTAGTATATAAAACACCATTTGGTTTAAGAATGAAAGCTTGTGGTCTTGATGAACACGCTGCTGAATCAGTAGGTATCAAAGTTAACAAAGTTCGTTTAATCGCAATTATTATGTCAGGTGTCTTCGCTGCATTAGGTGGGGCATACTTATCAATGGGATATATGTCAATCTTCTCAAACAACATGACTGCATCTCGTGGATGGACAGGTATTGCCGCAAACGCAGTAGGTGGAGGAAACTTCTTAATCGTAGTATTAACTACAGTAGTATTCTCATTTGCTGAAGGTGTTGTAAACCGTTTAATGTTAACAGATTTACCATCAGAATTAGTAAATACAATTCCTTACCTATGTGTATTATTCGCAATGGTATTCTTATCAATTAAAGAAATGAAAAAGAAAAAACAACAATAGTATGAAAAGAGTAATTATAGATTGTGACCCTGGTCATGATGATATAATGGCAATCTTTTCTGCTCTTGCTCATCCTGAGGAAATTGAAATCTTGGGATATACCACAGTTTGTGGAAATCAAACATTAGATAAAGTAACTAACAATTTGTGTAGTGTACTATCAATGATAAAAGAAAATGGGTTCATCGCAAAAGGTTACGATGAACCTATTTTTGTAGAAAAAGATCCACAACCTGCTGCTCATGGTGAGAGTGGACTTGATGGTCCTATATTATCTAAACCAATCATTCAACCAATAAATAAACATGCAATAGAATTCATTAAAGAATGTGTTGAAAAATATGATGATGTTATTATCGTAGCTTTAGCTCCTCTTACAAATATTGCAATGTTTTTAAAAACATATCCGCATTTAAAAAGTAAAATTAAAGAAATTAATTTAATGGGAGGTAGCATTATTAGTGGTAATATTTTACCTCGTGCAGAATTCAATTTATATGCTGATCCACATGCTGCGCATATCGTTTTCAACAGTGGAGTCCCTATTACAATGGCTCCTATTGAGATTTGTAGTG
>JAEIGA010016738.1_pt1 | contig 11148 bp, 12 predicted proteins | sample 9270691 | NCBI WGS metagenome assembly JAEIGA01 (sample SAMN17057246, study PRJNA624740) | gut metagenome | biome: biome; isolation source: fecal sample | host: Bos grunniens | place: China: Xizang | collected 2019 | reverse complement strand
TTGTCTGCCGACGGCGTTGCCGTTGCCATTGCGCAGGCTGCCGACGGCGAGCCTATGGCAATGCAGTTTGCCGGATTGTGATGGTTGGTTATGCGGAAAAGTTCCTTTAGGCGTTTAGCAGAGTTTTTCTCTTCTTTGGCAATTTTTTCAAGAATGGGGTAAGCGTAATATGGCAGACGCTCTTTGAGCACCTGTGTGACAAAGAAAAAGGATGAGGGGGACTGCACGCCGTACCCCCTGTTATGCCTTTGCCTGTTTATCCAATCGCCTATTCTGCCCATCGGTTATTCTCAAATGGCGAAAGCCTCTTTTACCGTCTCAACGTAGTCGAGTTTCTCCCATGTGAACAGCTCTACTTCAATCTCCTTTGCATCGAGGTAACGTGATGTGAAACGCTTTGTCACCACCTGTGGTGTGCGTCCCATGTGTCCGTATGATGCAGTTTCGCTGTATATCGGGTTACGTAGTTTCAAACGTTCTTCGATGGCTTTGGGACGAAGGTCGAACAGCTGTTCTACAATCTTTGCAATCTCGCCGTCGTTGAGGCTCACCTTTGCTGTTCCGTATGTATTTACAAATACGCTTACGGGGCGGGCTACACCAATTGCGTATGAGAGCTGTATTAGAACTTCGTCGGCAACACCGGCTGCTACAAGGTTCTTTGCGATGTGACGTGCCGCATATGCCGCGCTACGGTCAACCTTGCTGGGGTCTTTGCCGCTGAATGCGCCACCTCCGTGTGCTCCCTTGCCTCCGTATGTGTCAACGATAATCTTGCGACCGGTGAGTCCGGTATCGCCGTGAGGACCGCCGATAACGAATTTACCTGTAGGGTTAACGTGGTATTTTATGTCGTCGCCAAAGAGTGCAAGCACGCTTTCTGATGTAATCTTTGCCTTTACGCGTGGCATCAGGATATTCAATACGTCCTCTTTGATTTTTGCTATCTGTGCCGCATCTGCCGCAAGCTGTGCCTCTTCACCGGCTTCGGTAGGCTGTATGAAGTCGTCGTGCTGTGTTGAAACGACGATAGTGTCAATGCGTACAGGTTTGTTGTCGTCGCTGTATTCAATAGTCACCTGGCTCTTTGAATCGGGGCGCAGGTAGGTCATCTCTTTGCCTTCGCGACGTATCTCTGCAAGTTCAGTCAGGATAAGGTGAGAAAGGTCGAGAGAAACGGGCATGTAGTTCTCTGTCTCGTTTGTTGCGTATCCGAACATCATTCCCTGGTCACCGGCACCCTGTTCCATTGGGTCGTTGCGCTCTACACCGCGGTTAATGTCGGGGCTTTGCTCGTGGATTGCCGAGAATATACCGCATGAGTTGCCGTCGAACATATATTCGCTCTTTGTGTATCCAATCTTGTTTATTACACGACGTGCAATATCCTGCAAATCAACGTATGCCGATGACTTTACCTCGCCGGCAATGACTGCCTGACCTGTGGTAACGAGTGTCTCGCATGCTACTTTTGAATTGGGGTCAAACGCAAGCAGTTCGTCAAGTACTGCATCTGAAATCTGGTCGGCTACCTTGTCAGGGTGTCCTTCTGAAACTGATTCTGATGTGAATAGATATCCCATAATAAATGTTTTGTGCCTTTTTTTAGGCAGGTTAATAATTCCTTAATTAAAGGTGTATGGGATTTGATGCCGGCGATATGCCATTACAATGCTCTCTGAAGGAGCTTTTAGCATTTTTTACTGTGGTTGCAAGCAGTCAAATCTCTCCACACACGCTGTGAGTATAACTCTTTCGTGATATTTTCTGCAAAGGTAATTCCTTTTTTGTTTATTCCGTCCTATGTTTGCCGTTTTTTTCTCTCTCTTCTTGTTTTTTAACACAAACGGGTATCGGCTTATTCTTCGTTTTTTAGTTCTTGCAACAAATTGTTTATGCTTTTCCTTATTATAGGGTGTATGATGTCGGGAGCAATCTCTGTCAAAGGCTCAAGTACAAAATCGCGTTTGTGCATAAGAGGGTGGGGAATTGTCAGCCTTTCTGTTGAAATTGTTTCACTGCCGTACAGCAGTATATCAATATCTATAATACGGTCGTGATATACTCCGTCGCTCGATTTTTGGGTCCGTCCAAGTCTGCGCTCAATCTCTTCGGTAGTGTCAAGCAATTCAACGGGGTCTTTGTCTGTCGTGAATGCAACGACACAGTTAAGGAATCTGTTTTCACTTTCAAACCCCCATGGCTCTGTTTCCATGAACGATGATTGTGCAATGCAACTACCAAGCGCGAGCGATAGTTCCTCTATCGCTCGCGTAAGGTTTTCTTTCCTGTTGCCGGTGTTTGTTCCCAGCCCCAGATATGTTGTTTTCTTTTCTGTCATCAGTCGATAATGAGCATTGCGTCACCATACAATCCAAAGCGGTAACCCTCTTTTAGTGCTACTTTGTATGCGTTCATTACATAATCGTAGCCACCGAATGCTGTTGTTAGCATGAGCATTGTAGAATATGGCGCATAGAAGTTGGCTATCATGCAGTTGGCAACTTCAAAGTTGTGCTCGGGGAAAATGAACTTGCTTGTCCATCCGTCGAACTCCTTAAGCATGCCGCCTGTCAATGTTGCTGTCTCAAGTACGCGCTGAACAGATGTTCCTATGGCGCACACTCTGCGTCCTTCGGCTTTCGCTTTGTTCACCTTTTGAACAGCTTCTGTATCGACATTTATAAGGTCGCTGTCCATCTTGTGCTTTGTAAGGTCCTCAACATCTATTTCGCGGAAGCATCCTAATCCTGTATGCATTGTCACGAATGCTGTCTCTATGCCCTTTATTTCCATGCGCTTCATCAACTCGCGTGTAAAGTGCAAACCGGCAAATGAGGCTGTTACAGAACCCTCTTTCTTTGCAAAATATGTCTGGAAGTTCTGCAAATCCTCGGGTTCTTCCTTGCGGAGTCGTCTGAAGTCGTCGGGCAGTGGGGCAACGCCAAGGTCGTAGAGTGCCTTCTTGAATTCATCGTGCGGACCGTCGTACAGGAAACGAAGGGTTCTTCCGCGTGAAGTTGTATTGTCTATAACTTCAGCCACCATTGAATTGTCCTCGCCAAAGTACAGCTTGTTACCGATTCGTATCTTGCGTGCAGGGTCAACAAGTACATCCCACAAGCGGAACTCTTCATTGAGTTCGCGAAGAAGGAATACTTCAATCTTGGCATTGGTCTTCTCCTTGTTTCCGTACAAACGTGCAGGGAATACCTTGCTGTCGTTCATTACAAAAAGGTCCTTTTCATCGAAGTATTCAATAACATCCTTGAACATGCGATGCTCTATCTCGCCTGTTTTCTTGTGGAGTACAAGCAGACGTGATTCGTCACGGTATGTTGCTGGATAGAGTGCGATGCGGTCGTCTGTCAAACCATAATTGAACTGCGACAGTTTCATGTGTTGACCACCGATGATAAAATTTTCGTCATTCATAATCATATTTGTTTTTCGAGCCATTCCTGAATAGCTTCTATTTTTATACAATCTGTTAATTTAAACTCACCAACCCTTGTGCGTGTCAGCTCTGACAAGTATGCTCCGCTTTCAAGAGCTTCGCCGATGTCGCGCGCAAGCGAACGTATGTATGTGCCTTTGCCGCAAGTTACGCGGATTCTTATTTTAGGCAAATCAAATTCAAGCAATTCTATATTGTCAATGCGTATCTGCTTTGGCTCAAGTTGCATATCGCTGCCTTTTCGTGCGAGGTCGTATGCGCGTTTGCCATCGACTTTGCATGCCGAAAAGAGTGGCGGTCGTTGGGCAATGTCTCCTATAAATTGCTTTAATGTATCTTCAACCATTTCCCTGGTAATATGTTCATAGGGAAAGGTGGCATCTACAGGATGTTCCATGTCGTATGATGGTGTCGTTGCCCCAAGTGTAATCTCTGCTTCATACTCTTTTGTATGTTTTTGCAGTTCTTCGATTCTTTTTGTGGCTTTGCCGGTACATAGCAACAACACTCCAGTTGCCAACGGGTCGAGAGTACCAGCGTGACCTACCTTGAACCTTTTGATGCCATACTTCTTGCTCAGGTGATATCTCACCTTGTTGACAATCTGGAACGAAGTCCAGGTGTATGGCTTATAGACCGGTATTATTTCTCCTGCTACGAAATCCATTATATTATAGTAAGATTATGTCCGGTCAAAAGCATTGTCAGTATTATACCTCCCACGATGATTCTGTACCATCCGAATGCCTTGAAACCATACTTTGTCACAAAATTTATAAAGAACTTTATAGCCAGCATTGCAACAATGAATGCAACAACGTTGCCTATAATCAGTGTGTCGAGATTTTCCCTGAGTATCTGCATACCATTCTCTTCTGTGAATATCTTCAACATCTTGAACATTGTTGCAGCAAGCATTGTGGGTACGGCAAGGAAAAACGAGAACTCGGCAGCAGCTTTTCGTGTGAGTTTCTGTGCCATACCTCCAACAATTGTAGCCATGGAACGCGAAACGCCCGGTATCATTGATATACACTGGAACAAACCTATAAAGAAAGCTCTTTTTTCAGTAAGTCTGGTCTCTTCGCTTCCTTTATTGAATATTCTGTCGGAGAAAAGCATGAATATACCTCCAAGAATAAGTGTTATGGCTACAACTGTCACACTCTCAAGCATTGCGTCTATAGCATCGCTGAACAACAATCCAAGAACTGCCGCAGGTATAAAGGCTACGAAAAGTTTCCAATAGAAATCATATTTGTGCAAGAAACGTTTGAATGCTCCGGCACCCTCTGGAGCCGGGGTGTTGTTCAATTTGAAGAAACGTTTCCAATAGAGAACAACCACAGAGAGTATTGCACCGAACTGAATTATGAATGTGAAAGCCTTTACAAAGGGTGTGCTTTCAACCCCCAGAATGTTCTGGGCTATAATCATGTGACCGGTTGATGAAACCGGAAGAAACTCGGTCAATCCTTCTACGATTGCAATAATTATAGTGTCAAGAATATTCATGCCTGAAGTATTTTTATCTGTTCTTTGGCTTATGCATTATTGCGTAAATCACAAAAAGGAAGCCGGCAAAGCAAATTGTCGGTGCCAGTTTTATTCTTCTGAAACTGAAAATATCCGGTTCAAAATGTGTTTCTGTTGAGCCCGGACCACCCATGAGAATAAAACCCAAAACAATGGCGACAACACCAATGATGAGCAGTATATAATTCTGTTTGCCGAAAGCGAATTTTGATTTGTCCATAATAATTATATAAAGTATAAATCGTTTTTACGCATACGCAGGAAACGTTGCACAGAGAGGAATGCGCACAGCATGCATATTGTCATGCCGAACAGTGTTGTTCCCACTGCAATTACAGCTAAGCCTTCTACAGGCAACATCGATTTTATGATTGGTTCGTTTTCTTGCAGGAAATACAAACCGGTTGCAAGCAGGATGTTTGCTATTATGCCCGAAAAGAATCCTATCCACATGTTTTTTACAATAAACGGCTTGCTTATGAATCCCCATGTGGCTCCCACCAGTTTCATTGTGTGCAAAAGGAAACGCTTTGAATATATCGATAGTCTTACAAGATTGCCTATAAGCGACCATGCGACAAGTGTAAGCATTGCCAATAGTGTGAGTAACAGGATTCCTGCACGTTGTATATTGCTGTTTATGGTATCGACAAGGTCTTTCTGATAGATAATCTCTTTGATGCCTTTCTTAGTCACAAGCATCTGTTTGAGTTTCTCAAGTTCATCGGATGTTGAGAATTCCGGTTTCATTGTCAATTCCAATGATGCCTCATAAGGGTTGTATCCGAGTATTTCAGCGGGATTGGCTTTTAGGGCTTTGGTCTCTTCGGCAAGAGCCTGCTCTTTTGAGATATATGAACTTCTCAGAATGCGTTTGTCGCTGTCAATCCCTTTCTTTATTTTCAGAATATCATCCTCTTCAATGCTGTTGTTGAACACCACCGTTACAAGAATGTTCTCTTTGACATTCCTGGATAATGATTGTGCTCCGATAAAGAGTACACCCATTATACCAAGCAACAACAATACAAGTGTTGTGCTTATATATACGCTTATGGTCTGTACTTTAAAAACCCTTCTTTTTTTCATTTTCTGTGCCCGGTGTTATGGTATTAATCCGTCGGAATGGTATTGTTGATTCCAACAGGACCTACTTACCCATAATTTGCTACAAAAATACACCATAATGAGCGATTTTGTACTCGACTTTCGATAAAAAAGTTGATTTTCTTTGAATTATAAGTTTTTTTAACACTTTTCAATATTGGAAAGTACTACTTTTGCATAGTAAGTGTAATTTGTCTTTAATTAAAAATAATTGCTATGAGAAAATTGGTGCGCTCAAAAGATAAAGTGTTTGGAGGCGTTTGTGCAGGTATTGCGGATTTTTTTAAATGGGATGTGCGCCTGTTGCGTCTTATTTGGGTTGTTCTGTCTATTGTAGGAGTGGGCAGTCTCGTGGTCTTCTATCTTTTGCTGTGGATGCTGATGCCGGATGCCGCAAATGAAAAGACAAGCTATGAGGAACGGATGAACAAGCGTCTTGGAAAATAATTGACTAAAACATAAAAAAAAGTGGAGTGCGCTCCACTTTTTTTATGTTTTAATCGACGATTTCACCGAGCAATGTAGCCGCTGTACTGTCGTATATCTTCACTTTTACAAAGTCTCCGATTTTGTATCCCTTGCGGTCGAATACAGCAGTTCTGTTCTGCTCTGTTCTGCCATAGAATTGCTCTTTTGAACGTTTCGATATGCCTTCGATGAGCACTTCGTATGTCTCACCAATGCACTTCTTGTTGTTGTTTGCCGAGCATTCCTGCTGCAATGCGATAATCTCGTTCAGACGACGCACCTTTTCGCTGTCTTCAATGTCGTCCTTGAAGTGACGGCTTGCGAATGTACCGGGGCGTTCCGAGTATTTGAACATGAATGCCGCGTCGTATGAGCAGTAGTGCATCAATGACAAGGTCTCCTGATGGTCTTCCTCTGTTTCGCCGCAATATCCCGCAATTATGTCGGTTGAAAGACCGCAGTCGGGAACAATACGGCGTATTGCCTCTATTCTGTCAAGATACCATTCTCTTGTATATTTGCGGTTCATTGTTTTCAACATATTGTTGCTGCCACTCTGCACCGGCAAGTGTATGCTTTTACAAACGTTCGGCTCTTCGGCAATTACACGCAGTGTGTCGTCGCTCATGTCTTTTGGGTGTGACGTGGTGAATCTTATGCGTGTCTGTGGGGCGTGACGTGCCACACGGCGTAACAGTTCCGGGAATGTGACGGTTGTGCCGTTTTCATCGGTGAAAGAGTATGAATTCACATTCTGACCGAGCAGGATAATCTCTTTGAAGCCTTTTGCAACAAGGTCGCTTGTCTCGTTAAGAATACTTTGAATGTCGCGGCTTCTTTCGCGTCCTCTGGTGTAGGGCACTACGCAATAGTGACAGAAATTGTTGCAACCGCGCATTATGGATATGTACCCCGAAACTTTTCCGCTGCATATACGCAAAGGAATTACATCGTGGTATGTTTCGGTGGTCGAAAGTTCGATGTTCATTGCCGGATGTCCCATCTCTGCCTGGGCTATAAGCTCTGGAAGTGAAAGGTAGGTGTCGGGACCTGCCACAATGTTTACCTTGTAGTTTTTTATGAGTTCTTCCTTGACGCGCTCAGCCATGCATCCCACCACGCCAATCAGAGTGCTTTTACCTCTGCGCATGGCGTTCAACTGGTCCAGACGTCCATAAATCTTCTGCTCGGCGTTGTCTCTGATAGAACATGTGTTGAGCAGTATAAGGTCTGCCTCTTTTATCTCTTCGCAGACATTGTATCCTGCTATTTTCAGGATTGAACCGATAACTTCGCTGTCGGCGACATTCATCTGGCAGCCGTAAGTCTCTATAAATAGTTTCTTGTTGTTTTCCACGGTTGTTCTGTTTGAATTTTGTGCGAAGATAGGAATAAAAAATGAAATTTTGCTGTTTGCATGGCTGTTAGCTGTTCTATCAGTTAAATATTTATGTTTTATTAATTAATATTCGGGTTTTAAATTTGAATTCTTTTTGTTTTTCCTTTAACTTTGTAACTCATTACATGACTATAGTCATGTTTAAACGGTTTATTATGATGAAAAGCGATAGTGTTATAATTATCCCAACTTACAACGAAAAGGAGAATATCGAGAATATGATAAGGGCGCTCATGGCTCTTGAACACTCTTTCGATGTTCTTGTTGTCGATGACGGCTCTCCTGACGGTACGGCAGGTATCGTAAAGTCAATGATGGAAGTGTTCCCCGGCAGGGTTCATATTATAGAGCGTTCCGGCAAGTTGGGCTTAGGTACAGCATATATTGCGGGATTCAAGTGGGCACTTGTTCATGGCTATGAGTATATCTTTGAAATGGATGCCGATTTTTCGCACAATCCATCGGATGTGCCATTGTTGTATGAGGCTTGCGCGAAGGATGGCTACGACCTTTCAGTTGGTAGTCGCTACGTGTCGGGTGTAAATGTCGTAAACTGGCCTATGGGGCGAGTGCTTATGTCCTATTTTGCGTCAAAATATGTGCGCTTTATAACCCGCTTGCCTGTTTTTGATACAACAGCGGGCTTTAACTGCTATCGCAGGGAGGTACTTGAGACTATCGACCTTGATGCAATACGTTTCAAAGGATATGCATTTCAGATAGAGATGAAATTTACCACACATAAGTGTGGCTTCAGGATAAAAGAGGTTCCGGTGATTTTTGTCAATCGTGCTCTCGGTACATCGAAAATGAGTGGCGGTATATTCAGTGAAGCGTTGTTCGGTGTGATTAAGCTAAAAGTCGGAAGTTGGTTCCGCAAATATCCTCAGAAAAAAAACAATTGATATAATGGCTAACGAAACAAACAAACAATTTGAAAAGGTTTTGGCTGTGTGCCGCGAATTGTTCAGCAAGAAATTGTACGATTACGGCGCGTCGTGGAGAATAATGCGTCCCGAATCGCTTACCGACCAGATATTCATTAAGGCAAAAAGAATACGCACGCTTGAAACAGGTGCGGAGAACCTTGTTGGCGAAGATATAAATTCAGAACTTATTGGTATTGTCAATTATGGTCTCATATCTCTTGTGCAACTCGACTTGGGGTATGCCGACAACTGCGACATTACCCCCGACAAGGCAATGGAACTCTATGACAACAAAGCGCAGGTGACGTTGGAACTTATGAAAAAGAAGAACCACGATTACAACGAGGCTTGGCGCGGAATGAGAACAACATCATACACCGACCTTATCCTTACTAAAATCTGGCGTACCAAACAGATTGAGGAACTTGGCGGTGAAACCAAAGTTTCCGAGGGCGTGGATGCCAATTATATGGACATGATAAACTATGCTGTATTTGGTCTTATAAAGAATGGGCTTGCGGAGTAAAAAAAGTATCTTTTATACAATGCTGACAAACATAAGTCGTGTCGTGTTGGCGTTGGTGTTGGTGTTATCGGGTTTTGTCAAAGCCGTTGACCCGCAAGGTACTATGTACAAACTGCAGGAATATGCCGATGCTTTTTCTGTAAATTTGTTTTCCGCAGACTGGTTGCTTTTCTTTGCCATAATATTGGCAGCATTCGAGTTTCTGACAGGAGTCTTTCTTCTTATTGGAGTTTACCGCAAGTTTGTAACATTTGTGGTATTTCCGGTATTTCTGGTGTTCACTTCGCTTACACTTTATATTGCAATGTCGGATGCGGTTTCCGACTGTGGCTGTTTCGGTGATGCCATTGGCTTGTCAAATAAAGCGTCATTCTATAAGAATCTCTTCCTGTTATTGCTTTCTTTTATCGTTTTTCTTGGACGCAGACGTTTTGTGGTTTATTTGTCGGCAAAGAATCGTTGGATGGCTGTGTTGTTTTCCATTTTCTACATAGTGTTAGTAGAGGGAATAAGTCTCTACTTCGTGCCGGTAATCGATTTCCGCAATTATGCTATAGGAAATGATTTGCGCGAACTCGTGCAAGGAGAAAACGACAGCTATGAAGTTGTAATGACCTTTGAGAAGAATGGCGAGCAACGTGATTTTAAGCAGGATAGTATCCCTGATGAAACATGGCAGTTTGTGGAGAATCGTTCGGTGCTTGTTTCCAAAGGAAAAGAACCTGTTATAGATGATTTCTCCATTCTGGACTGGGAAAATGATTATGATGTTTCAGAAACTATACTTGCCGACACCGGTGCGGTATTCATTATGGTTGCAGAGTTCTTGGAAGAGGCTTCTGTTGGGCGCGTCGATAAGATTAATGAACTTTACGACTATTGCCTTGACAATGAACTTCTATTCGTTGCAGCTACATCATCCGACGAGGCAAACATAGAGCTATGGCGCAAGCGCACAGGCGCGGAATATCCGATATATTGGGCTGATAATATTTTATTGCGCAACATGATACGTGCCAATCCCGGAGTGTTGTTGATTAGGGATGGTGTTGTCACCGGGAAATGGAATGTCTGGAATATGCCTGATGCGGAGCAGATGATGTTGCTGAAAAATGCAGATAAGAAAATAAAGATAGGTGCTTTGCATTTGGATAATACTCTTTTCTGGATACTTCTTTTTGTATTGCCTATGGCGGTAATAGTGTTGATTGACTTGGTAACGGGAAGAAAAAGTAACCCAGTAAAGAATATCGCAGAAATTGAAACCGCCAAAAAAGAAAATAAAGATTGATTTTTTATATAACTATTTGATACAAACCAATTAAACATTAAAGAAAATGAGAAAAAACATTGTTGCCGGAAACTGGAAGATGAACATGAATCTTCAGGAGGGTATCGCTCTTGCAAAGGAGCTTAACGAGGCTTTGACAGCTGACAAGCCTAATTGTGATGTTGTAATCTGCACACCTTTCATCCACCTTGCTTCTGTAGCTCCTATCGTTGATGAGGCTATCATCGGTGTTGGTGCTGAGAACTGTGCTGATAAGGTTTCAGGTGCTTACACAGGTGAGGTTTCTGCATCTATGGTAGCATCAACAGGTGCAAAATATGTTATCCTTGGTCACTCTGAGCGTCGTGCTTACTATGGTGAGACTCCGGAAATTTTGAAGGAGAAGGTTCAGCTTGCTCTTGCAAACGGCTTGACTCCTATCTTCTGGATCGGTGA
>JAEIGA010016737.1_pt1 | contig 11148 bp, 12 predicted proteins | sample 9270691 | NCBI WGS metagenome assembly JAEIGA01 (sample SAMN17057246, study PRJNA624740) | gut metagenome | biome: biome; isolation source: fecal sample | host: Bos grunniens | place: China: Xizang | collected 2019 | reverse complement strand
TATTTTTGAGTATGCTATACTACGACCAAGTAGAAGGAAAAGGGCTGTTGATACCGTTTTGATACCGATATTTTTCAAAGGGAAAATATTAGGCTGAAAAAGGTAGAGGAAATCTATAAAAAGTTTCAATAAAGGCTTCAAGCAGTGCCTATATATTCGGATTTTAAGCGAATGGGAATAAGAAACGATAAAAAAGCAAGCTTTCGGGCTTGCTTTTTTGCACACAAAAAGGGTGATGCACATATAGTATAGTATGAGGTTTCCTCAAATACACAAGAAGGACGATATACTATGTGTCATATTTGTAACGCGAATTATACGCAAAACGGTGGATACAACACGACTACGACGGGCGGTTGCTTTGGTTTTGGTCAACGCGTGTGCAGAGATTGTTGCGGCAACGTTTGGGTAAGACGGAACGTTTGCAATCCATGTTGTCAACAAACTTGCTGTCACAACGTCGGTACTGGAACAACGGATACGACCAACAACGGCAATGGTGGAACATTCGGTTGTTTTACAATCTGCGGTAGAGTATTCCAAAACACGGTAAGACAAACGCCTGTAACGACGGAGTTTGACGGCTATTACGCGCGTCAATACGGTTTGTATCCTTACGGCGGTCGTGGTTGCGGCTGTGGCGGTAATGCCTTTACGAACGATTAAACAAAAGAAATACGGCGACGGGGAAAACCGTCGCTTTTCTTTTAGAAACGAGTTTGATTAAAATGGAAAAAATGGGATATACTTATGCAATGGAAAAATTGCGTTCCCTGTATCGGTATCTAAAAGAAAAATATGTCTTAATGTCTTTGCGAAAATACACGACGCTTGCCGGCACGTTGGTGTTCTTTTTAATTATGTCCATTGTCCCGCTTTCTTTTTGGATGACGATTTTAATCGGAAAATTGCCTATTGATACCGAGCGAGTTTTATCCCTTTCCGTATTTGGTTCAGTTAAAAATATATTATTGTACGTGCAGGAGGAAGCGGCAAACGCCACGACAAGCGCTTCCGTTTTACTCGTTTTTACAACGTTATATTCCGCAACCAACTTATTTTACCAAATGCGCAAAAGCGGGGAAATTATTTACGATTTCCATCACAAACACCAAGGCGTGCGCTTGCGGATAGGCGCGCTTTTGCTACTGGTAATCGTCATGAGCACGGTAATCGTATTTTTACTAGTCTTTGCGTTTGGCAGTTTTTTCTTTTCTCGTATATTATCTCGGCGTTGGGAACTGATTGCAGACTATCTTTTGCTAGCGATCGTCGCCTTTTTTTTGGATTTGCTGTTGAATATGTACATTTGTCCACATAAAGCACGGCTTAAAGAATTTTTACCAGGAACGTTACTCACCGTCGGTTTGTGGACGGTGGCGGTCGTCGGCTTTTCCGTCTATTTAAAAATCGGAAATTTACGTCGATTGTACGGGGCGCTTTCCGCCGTTATCGTGTTTTTATTATGGCTGTACGTGCTAATGCTAGGTTTTATTATCGGCGTTATATGGAACAGCGAGGGGTTATTGAAAGGAATAAAAAAGAAAAAATAAGCCATACTGCTCGTATGAAAACAATCAAGTTAAAAAGTTCTATTTTGGCAAGTTTTATCTCGTTGCTTTTATTATTTCCTTGGACGGGCGTATGGAAGACGTCCATGTTAAAGGATATCACAAAGCCCTATCTCGGCGTTTATGAATGTCGCGAGGCAAGGCTGGACGATACAGACTATTTGCAAAGCTTTGATTATATCCGTTTGGAATTGAAAAACAAAAACCGCTTTCTTTTATCCTACAAAGCCAAGGGGGAGAAAGGACAAGAGGAAAAAGGTCGGTATGCATACGATAAAGAAAACAAAACGATTGCCTTCCAAGCGGACGCAATGCCTTTTATCAAAAGGCAATTCCCGCTAAAAGATGGTGAACTCCTTATCACGGCATCCCTTGGGGATAAGACGTTGCATATGCGTTTTATACAGCTATAATATCGGGGAAAAATATCCTCGATTTTTTATTTAAAAAAATCGAACAAATGTTCGTAAAACGCTTGCAATTTGGAAAAATATGTGATATACTGATATCAGTTATGGAAACCGTGCTTACGCAATGTCAGGAAAATGCGAAAAATTTGATAGAGGAATGGTATGTTAATACGCAGGACCAAATCTTCGTGTTGTCAGGTTATGCAGGCACGGGAAAAACCTTTTTGATTGATTATTTGGTTAAAGAGGTCTTACGCTTAAAAGTGGGCGTAGAGGCCGTATTCGTTTCTCCGACGGGCAAAGCCGCGGCAAACTTGTTGCAACGCGGTACGCCTGCGGGGACGGTACATAGCTTAATTTACGTTCGAGACGGGGAAGAATTCGACGTAGATGAAAACGGCGAAATTATCGAAAGGGAAGAAATTTCCTTTATCAAAAGAGAAAAAATCGACGAAAAGATAAAGCTTATCGTAATCGATGAAGCTTCTATGGTCAACGAAACGGTTTTACATGATTTGCTCAGTTTCAACGTAAAATGCCTATTTTGTGGGGATAACGCGCAGCTTCCACCCGTCAATGGGGAATGTCGGTTGCTGGCAAATCCGCATTATACCATGACGGAAATCGTACGGCAAGCGGAAGACAATCCCATCATTCGTGTGGCGACGATGGCGCGAAACGGAGAAATTATCCCTTACGGAAACTACGGCGATAAGGTGTGCGTGATACGCAAAAATGCATTTGTCGGTAAGGAGCGTAAAAGATTGCTGTTGACGGCTGACCAAGTGCTTTGCGGGCGCAATAAAACGCGCAACCTATTAAACGAGGAAATCCGTCGTTACAAAGGCATCCCCGAATCGGAAAAATTGCCCATATCCGGGGAAAAGGTCATTTGTACGCTGAACGACTGGGAAAAGCCGCTGGATAAAGAGGAGAATTTCCACTTAGTCAACGGGGTTATCGGTAAGGTGGATGACGTAAAAGAATATTACGACGATTTAGCGACGATGGAATTTACCGCGGATTTTATGCCGACGGGGGTAAAAGTGCCTTTTGATACGGGGATTTTTACAAGGGGAAAATACAAACATTCCTATGGCTGGCGTGCAATCACGCTTGTGGATGGAACGGTAGTTAGTGAGGATAATTTAGAGATTTTGCGAAAACTACGCCCCGTTTCCGATGAACCCATTTGTCGGTTTGAATTTGCCTATGCCGTCACCTGTCATAAAGCGCAGGGCTCGGAGTTCGATTTCGTAATTGTTTTCGACGAATCGTGGGCGTTTAACGAAGAGAAAAATCGCTGGCTTTATACGGCGATTACGCGGGCGAAAGAGAAACTGTTAATCGTTCGCTAAGAAAGCGCTTGACGGAAGACAAGAAATTTGTTATAATAACCAAAAATATCTTGGGGTTTATTATGGCAAAAGAGTTGGAAACCTATCAAAAAATAGAGCGTTCTATCATCACGACGTATAGAAAAACAATATGGTCACCCTTTATTTTTGCGGTTAAGAAATATCAACTGATACAAGCGGGGGACAAAATCGCGGTTTGCATTTCGGGCGGTAAAGACAGTATGCTGCTTGCCAAATTGATGCAGGAGCTGCATAGACATAGCGAAGTCCCGTTCGAGCTCGTTTTTTTGGTGATGGACCCCGGATATAATAGGGAAAACCGCGAAAGAATAGAAAAAAATGCCGAGCTTTTAAACGTTCCCATAACCGTCTTTGAAAGCGACGTGTTCGCCGCGGCGGATGCAGCGGCGGCAGATGCACCGTGCTACCTTTGCGCGCGGATGCGTAGAGGGCATTTATACGCCAAGGCAAAGGAGCTGGGCTGCAACAAAATTGCGCTTGGGCACCACAAAAGCGACGTTATTGAAACGACTCTGATGGGTATGCTGTACGGCGGACAAATCCAAGGTATGTTGCCTAGGATAAAGAGTACGAATTTCGAGGGTATGGAGCTGATTCGCCCCATGTATTGTATCCTAGAAGAAGACGTTTTGCGTTGGAAAGAATATAATGGTTTGCAGTTTATCGCTTGCGCGTGTAAATTTACGCAAAATTTGACGGGTTGTGACGAGGATACGTTCTCTGCAAGAAGAAAGGTGAAAGAGTTGATTGCGCAACTCAAAAAGGAAAATTCGAACGTAGAAAACAATATCTTTCAAAGCATTCACAACGTGCAGCTTGATACCCTTGCCGAATACAAGCAAAACGGGCAAAAGCACTCTTTTTTAGAAAAATTTAAAAAGTAAGAAATATTTTTCGAAGTTGCCGCATAGCATAAACTATGCAAGAGACCAACAAACATTCCGTATTGATTGAACAAAAGAAAAATATTACCGTCAGCGCGGTGGAAAGCGTCGTTGCCTTTTCCGAGGTGAAAATTCTTTTGACCTTACAAGGAGGGGGAAGAATGACCGTCCTTGGTACGGGTTTGAAGATTACTTCGTTTTCCAAGACGAGCGGTTCTTTTACGGCGGAAGGCTCGGTGACGGGTGTTTCCTACGGCGGTAAAACGTTTGCGGCGCGTATCTTCAAATAAATGGACACCGCCAATCAATTTTACTATTTTTCCCTTTGCGTGTGCGTAGGTTTTTGCGCAGGGATATTATACGAACTTTTTGCCTTGATTCGCCTGCTTTTCCATTGCGATAAAGGAAGAAATAAAATTTTAAATATTGCCTTAGACGTAACCTTTTTTATCAGCTTTTCAGCGGTCAGCGTGGGGTTTGCGTACGTGTGTAACCTTCCCGATATACGGGTGTATATGTGGATAGGCTACGCGCTGGGATTAGGATTATATTTAAAAACTTTGCGAAGAATACTTGCATTTTTAGAAAAAGTATGCTATAATGGCTTTGCAAGAGTAGTAAAAAAGGCAAAAAGTAAGAGAAAAACTCATACAGAGGTAGAATATGACGCAAGATAAAATGAGAAAAATTATAACGGCGTGCGTTTCCGCGGCGACCGTTTTGCTTGTGTTCCTCACTTGCTTTTTGGTGTATCAATGGATTACGATTGCCGTGTATAACAACCGCATTGACAAGCTGGAAAAAGCAAATGCGGAAATTGCACAAAGAAACGAAGAACTTGGCGAATACGCCGACCATTTGGAAACACCCTTGGGTAAGGATTGGCTTGCATTCCAAAACGGTTTTGTAAAGGGAGACAAATAATGAAAAAATTTGCCGTGATTGACATCGGCTCGAATTCCGTTCGCCTAATGTTTGTGGCGGACGGAAAAGTTTTATATAAGGGTCTAAATACGACGAGACTCGGCGAAGGGATAGCTGAGCAACCCATTTTACGCGCGGCGGCAATCGAGCGTTCCGCGCGCGCCGTCGAACTCTTTTACAACAAAGCGAAAGAAGAGGGCGCGCAAGAAGTTTTTGCTTTTGCAACGGCTGCAGTCCGTTCGGCGGAAAACGGTGCGGAATTCACCGATAGAGTCAAAGAACTTTGCGGCTTGTCGGTAGAGGTGATTTCGGGCGAGGAAGAAGCGGAAATCGGTATTTTAGGCGCGCTTGGCGGTGCGGACGGCGGCGTTATCGATATCGGCGGCGCAAGCACGGAAATCGTCGTAAAATCGCAAGGGGAAATCATCTATAAAAAGAGTGTCAACATCGGCGTGGTGCGTTTAAAGGACAAGTGCGGCAGAGACAAAGAATTGCTTGTCGAGGCAGCAAAAAACGCCGCTACGGAATTTGGCGAAATCCCTACGGCGCGCATGCACGGAATCGGCGGTACGGCAACGACGCTCGCGGCGCAAATTTTACGCTTGCAAGAATATAAATCGGAAAAAATTACAGGCGCGAAAATTACCGCTTTGCAAATGCGAGAAATGGCGGACAAGCTGCTTTCCATGTCGGTGGAAGAAATTGCCGCTTTGCCTTGTATGCCCAAGGGCCGCGCGGACGTCTTGACAGGCGGCGCAGTGCTTTTGGCAACGTTGATGCAAGAACTTGGCATAGAAGAGCTTTACGCCAGCGATCAAGATAATTTGGAAGGATACGCGATAAAACGCGGATTGATGAACTAAGGATGAAAAAAACGCTTACGACAATTTATGCCATTTTGAACACGGTATGCCTTTTGGTAGGTTGCGTGCTCGTTTTTTGGCTTGCCTGGAAAGCGGGGACGGAGCAGACGATAAAGGCGCTTTACGGGCTTGCGCTCAGTTTTCTTCTTGCGCCCGTTTTTCACGAACTCGGCCACGTAGCGTTCGCTTCGGCAACGGGTATGGAATACGTGTATTTCAAAGCCTTTTGTTTTCGTGTTATTCGCAAAGACGGCAAACTGAAATTTTCCTTCGCCTCTCCGTTTGCGGCGGATGAAACGCAGGTTATCCCCAAGCGAGGCGGCAATATGCAAAAGCGTGCGGAAAAATACGCGCTCGGCGGGTTAATTGTCGAAGGGGCGGTTTGCGCAGTAGTACTTGCCGCAGCGATTTTATTAACCGTTCTCGTCAAACCGACTTTTGTCCTTTGGGGGATGATTCCTTATTTCGCGTATTTGTTTTTCCTCAACGTTTTGCCCTTGGAATACGCAAGCGGAAAGACGGATGCGCTGGTCTATCGCGGTATTAAAAAAGGGTACGACGCGGAAAAAAATATGCTCGCGGCAATGGAAATCCAAGGTCAGCTATACGAGGGGAAAAGCTTTGCGGAAATCCCGGAATCGTATTATTTCGACCAGCCGCAGCTTTGCGAGGACGAACCGTTGTTTGCGGTTATGCTCGATTTACGATATCGTTATTATTTGGAAAAGGAAGATTTCGATCGCGCGGCGGATTGTTTAAACCGTCTTGCGCAAGCGCAAGCGTATTTGCCCGACAGCGAAGTGGTAAAAATTGCGGCGGAGCTTACGTATATGCACGCGCTTAATCAGGATTTTGAAAGGCTGCAACAAACAAGCGAAGTTTGCCGAGAATATCTTGCTGGGGAAAGCGCGACGGCAAAACGAGTTTTGGCGGCGTATGCCTATGCCGCAGATAAAAAAGAGGGGATAGCCACCTTGAAAGCGCAGGCGGAAGAAAGCTTAGCGAAAGAACGGATAAAGGGTTTGGCGAAATTTGAAAGAATTTTACTTTCCCGTATAGCGGAAGAATGATTTGGGTATTATATACGTAAGAAAAACGAGAAATAAGGAAAGGAATATGGAAAAAGAACAAACGAATAGAAGAGCGGGGATATTGATGCCCGTTTCTTCGTTGCCTTCCGATTGCGGTATCGGTACGTTGGGGAAAGGCGCGTACGATTTTATCGACTGGTTGTCGTCGGCGGGGATGAAAATTTGGCAGGTGTTGCCCTTATTGCCTACGGGGTATGGCGACAGTCCTTATCAATCCTGTGCATCCAACGCGTTAAACCCCTATTTTATCGATTTTGCACTGTTGGTCGAGGGCGGACTGTTGGAAAAATCGGAATACGCCGATTTGCAATGGTGCGACGATATTCGCCGTGTGGATTACGGTAGGCAGTTTTCACAAAAATTCGCGGTTTTAAAAAAGGCGTTTGCTCGTTTTGATAAAACGGATAAAGACTGGCAAGCCTTTTTACAAAAAGGGGATTATAAGGATTACGCCCTGTTTATGTCGTTGAAAGTTGCGCATAATTACGCGCCTTGGACGGACTGGGCGACGCCGTATAAAACTTGCGATAAAGGGGCTATTGAAAGGTTTGCCAAAGAAAATAAAGAGGAAATCGAATTTTGGCAATTCACGCAATATCTTTTCTTAAAGCAATGGAACGCCTTGCATGCCTACGCGCAGGCTAAGGGCGTTGCGATTATGGGAGATATGCCTATTTACCTTGCCGAGGACAGCGTGGAAACGTGGAAATACCGTCAAGATTTGTTTATGTTAGACGGGGAAGGGGATTTGGCGTTGCGTGCAGGTGTACCCCCTGACGCCTTTTCCGAGGATGGACAATTTTGGGGGAATCCCGTTTACGATTGGGATAAATTAAAGGAAAATGGTTACGCTTGGTGGGATAAACGATTCCAAGACACGTTTGCTTTATTTGATATCGTGCGTATTGACCATTTCCGTGCGTTCGACCGATTTTTTGCCATTCCCGCGGATGCGGAGAGTGCAAAGGATGGGAAATGGATGGACGGGCCTAAGAGCGAGCTGTTCTCGTCATTATCGGGAAATTACGAGATTGTCGCAGAGGATTTGGGGGTTATTGACGACGGCGTTAGAAAACTCATGAAAGATACGGGATATCCTGGCATGAAAGTATTTGCATTCGCTTTTGACGGCAATCCTGAAAACGAGTATTTGCCCAGCAATATTGGCGAGGCAAATTGCGTGGTCTATACAGGCACCCACGACAACGATACTTTGCGTTCTTTCTTGGAAAATATGGACGTAAAAGAAAGAAAGGCGTTTGAAAAAGAACTGGAAAAACAATGTTTAGAGGCGGATACACCCTACCTTGTAGAAACGGTTGAGGAGGAATGCGCAAGCATTATCGAGTTGCTCTTTTCCACAAAAGCGGCAACAGTCGTCGTGCCTATGCAGGACGTGCTTGCCATGGGAGAAGAAGCTCGGTTAAACGCGCCGTCCACCGTTTCTTTACAAAACTGGACCTTCCGTTTTATCGAAAAGGACTTTGGAAGACGTCGCGCGGCTTGGTTGAAAACTTTGACCGAACGTTACCAAAGATAAATTATATAAAATAAAGCCATAAAACTCTTTCGTGACCCGAAAGAGTTTTTCTTTTTGGGTATAAAAAGGGGCGTGGAATGGAAAACTAAAAGAAGAAGTCGAAAAGACGAGGGAGGACAGGTTATGAAAAAGACGGCTAGGACGATTTGCTGTTTAACAGCTGCGCTTGGGAGCATATGTTTTGTTGGCTGTAAGCCTAAAAAAGAGAGCGGCGCAATCAAATTGACGGTTTGGGTTTCCGAGGCGGATAAAAAATTTGCTTCGGAAGTTGCGGAGGAGTTTAAAAAGAAAAACCCTGACAAGACTTATCAATTCGTTATTGATATACAAGGGGAAAACGACGTTGCGACGCGTATTTTGAACGACGTAGAAAACGCGGCGGACGTCTATTCTTGTATCAACGACCAGTTACCCAAGCTCATCAACGGCGACGCCTTAGCGAAAATTGCGGGGGATAGGCTAGAACGGATTAAACAGGCGAACGCCGAGGGCGCAATGGAATCGGTAACGATTAAGAGCAAAGATGGAGAAGGGGTATATGGGATTCCCTATACGGACAACAGCTTTTTCCTCTATTATGATAAATCTGTTTTCTCGGAAACGGACGTGAAGAGTTTTGACGGCATTCTTGCCAAATGCACGGATAAAAAGCAGTTTGCCTTTCCCATGGCGGACGGTTGGTACACGACTTCGTTTTTCTTTGGGAAGGAACTCGGTTACGAAGTGGAATACGACGACAATTTAGCAGAAAAGTCTATTGAATGTGATTTTGACAACGAAACGGGAAAAACGGTTACGGAAGCCATGTGGCGGTACGTTAAAAACAAAGCGTTTAAGGCGGATGCAAACGATTCCAAGATAACGGCGGGGTTCAACGATGGCAGTATCGTTGCCGCGGTGTCGGGAATTTGGAATAAAACGACGATAGAGGAAGCGTTGGGTGACAATTTTGCGGCAGCGAAATTGCCCACTTATACGTTGAACGCAGGCTTAGCCACTCAAGAACAAGTACAGCTCGTTTCCTTTGCAGGATATAAGGTAATGGGCGTGAACAATTACGCGAAGAACAAGACGGACGCAATGGATTTTGCGGAGTTCTACACGAACAAAGCCAACCAAATCAAGCATTTTGAAGAACGCGGTTACGTGCCTACGAACGTAGAAGCGCGCGCGGATGAAAAGATACAATCGGACGTTTGCGCCAAGGCGATTACCGAGCAGTTGCAATTCAGCAAGACGCAAAAAGACGTGCCATCCACCCTTTGGGTGCCGATGGAAGGGTTGGGAAATGCTATGATTACGGGCGCGCAAAGCGGCAATTTCGATTTGGCTGCGCAGTTAAAGGCGTGCGTAAACGCCATTGAGAAAAAATCGGTATAAAAAGGTCGGAGGGGAAAGACGTGGTGGAAGAAAAAATCTGTTTACCGATAGAGATAAGGGAACGGAACAGTTTGAAACGAGCGCTTGAAAAGGGCTCGGTATTCACCCGTCTTTCTTGCTTCGTAATGGGTTTTGGACATATAGCGCGAGGACAGCTTATCAAGGGTTTGCTGTTTATGTTGACGCAGTTGGCGTTTTTGCTGTATATGATTTTTGCAGGCGGTAGATATATCGCGCATTTGTTTTCAGGAAATTTAGGCAACCGATTATCAGGCGAAATTTGGAACGAGAGTTTGCAAATTTTTGAAAAGGTTAGAGGGGACAATTCCTTTCTAATTTTATTGTACGGCGTAGCGAGTTTGGTGGTGCTTTTGTTGTTTGCATGGATATGGACAATCAACGTAAAAAGTAGCTATACAAATGACGTCGCAGTACGAAAAGGGGAAAGGATTTTTACCTTTCGGCAGGATTTGCGCGTATTGCTTAACGAACGGTTTTACTTGCCTTTGTTAAGCGTTCCGTTTTTGGGGTTGTTGCTCTTTACCGTAATGCCGCTCATCTTTATGGTACTGATTGCCTTTACCAACTACGATTACGCGCATATGCCGCCGGGGAAATTATTCGACTGGGTAGGGATTAGTAATTTCAAAGCAATGTTTTCCTTGTCGGGCGGAACGTCAGGGTTTGCCTTTGTGTTTTTGCGCGTATTGCTGTGGACGTTTGTTTGGGCGTTTTTCGCTACCTTTTCCAACTATTTTTTAGGGCTGATTATTGCCTTGATGATCAACAAAAAAGGAATACGATTAAAGGCGCTTTGGCGTACGCTGTTCGTCATCGCGATTGCCATTCCGCAGTTCGTTACGTTGTTGTTGATGCAAAAGATTTTGGACGGTGACGGGATATTGAATAAATTGTTGGGGACGAATATTCTATGGTTGACCGACCAAAGGAATTTTGCTCTATTGCCGCGACTTATGATTATTCTTGTCAATATTTGGATTGGCGTGCCATACACCCTGTTGATGTGTTCGGGAATCTTGATGAACATTCCAACCGATTATTATGAGGCTGCAAGGATAGACGGTGCGGGGGTGGTACGCATTTTC
>JAEIGA010016735.1_pt1 | contig 11148 bp, 8 predicted proteins | sample 9270691 | NCBI WGS metagenome assembly JAEIGA01 (sample SAMN17057246, study PRJNA624740) | gut metagenome | biome: biome; isolation source: fecal sample | host: Bos grunniens | place: China: Xizang | collected 2019 | reverse complement strand
GTTGTCATTAATGTATTTATTTGATATTGAATTGTTTGAACACCTGAGGCTAAATCTTCAGCTCTTCTTTCAGCTGCATCTTCTTTTGCTCTTTCATCAGCTTCTTCTTTAGAATATCCTTTTTCAACATATCCTAAAAATCTTTTTTTGTATATTTTGTCATAAGTTTTTCTTAAATATTTTCCTAAATGACGAATATCTACTGATTGTCCACCATATTGGCTACTTGCTACAGCTGCAATAATTTGAGTCATAACTGTACAAGCAACTTGGAATGATTTTGGACTTTCAATCATTTTTCCGTTCATTACTGTTCCATTATCTAGCATATCTCCTATATTTACTAAACAGCAGTTATGCATAGGTTGAACAAAATAATCTTTATCATGGAAGTGTAATATTCCATCGTTATGAGCTTTAACAATTCTCTCTGGCAACATTACTCTGTCAGCTAAGTCTTTTGAACATTCACCTGCAATTAAATCTCTTTGTGTTGAAACTAATACTGCGTTTTTATTGCTATTTTCTTCCATTGTTTCTTTGTTTGCATTTCTAACTAATGTTAAAATGCTTTCGTCTGTTGAATTTGCTTGACGAATCATTGCGTGTTTATCTCTATATAATATATATTTTTTAGCTAATGTAAATTTACCAAATTCCATTAACTTACGTTCTATAATATCTTGGATTTCTTCAACATGCATTGAAGGTTTGTTTAAACTTTCAATATATTTTGTAATAAATTCAATTGATGATCTTGATATTTTGTCTTTTCCACCAACCTCTTTATTTGCGTTACTAATAGCTATTACTATTTTATCGCTGTTATACTCTACTTTTCTTCCGTCTCTTTTAATTACTTTCATTGTTTTGTATCCTCCCCCAAATTATAGAACTTTTTTTGCATTTTCATTATATTTTTTCTTTCGTAACTCAAATCTGTACTTATTTTAACATTTAAAAAAGTAATGTCAAATTAATAGTTGTTATGTTATCGAAACCTTGTAACTCAACAGATTCAAGCACCTCACTCTAGTTACTTTTTCCGTTATTTTCATCTTCATTTTTTTACAAAATCTTTAAAGCCAACTGTAGCAAGCTTTTGCTATTTTTCTGTATCAAATATATTACATTTTTTAAAAAGTTTTTTAACATTTATTTATTTTTGGTTACCTTTTTAAAACTTATACAAAAGAAATCGATAATTATTCCTATTTTTATTTTTACAAAAAAATAGAGCCGTTTTCGGCTCTTTTTCTACATTATTTCTCTTGCTTTTACAATTACTCTCAATTTACTATCATCAGTACATGTAATCAAAGTTACTTCTTTTAATCCATTTGTTCTTTGAGTTGTACATGTTACATCATCTGGTTCTACGACATATTTATCATAAACTTTGTATATCAATTTCTCACCATTCATATCAGTTATCTCAACTGTTTCACCAATTGACATATCCGGCACATGGCTAAAAAATTTGTTGCTTCTATAGTTATGTCCTACTATACAGAAATTTCCTACATCATTTGGGTCTGGTCCCCAGAATTTACAAGGTGAAATTTTTAACAATTCATCTAACTGAGCAGAGCTCAATTCGTTTCCTGTGATTACTGGATATGTACAATTTATTGAAGGAATATTTACTGTAGCAACAGCATAATATCTTGTTCCTGCAGCTGTTTCTCTCCACTCTATATTATCACCAGTTTCTTCTACAACAGGTTCTGTATATATAACCTCAAATGGATCTTCTGTATTTAAAATTACAACAATTGAATTATTTGCAAATTTTATTGTTGTATCGTCAACAACATTATCTTCAAAATTTAAAGTTGATAATATTTCCTGTGAAATTGCTTCACTTTTATTTTTATCATACTCTGCATAAATATAATACGAAAATAAAATGCATACCAAAAAAACAGAAATAAAGAAGTCTATTTTATACATCTTCTTTTTTCTTTTTAGTTCTGGTGTTATATATAATTTTTCAGACACTAAAATTTGGTTCATTTTTCTTCCTTTCACATAAATATCACTAATATTATAACATGACCAATAATCCAAATCAAGAAATTTCATAAAAGTAATCATTTTGTAAAACATCATATTTTCTCAAAAGTCTAGACTTCTATCTAATATCGTAGTATAATAGATTTTACCGTTCAAAATATCATAATTAGAATATCACACAATAACTATATCGGTATTCTCTTTATGTTTAAATAATTTGATCCATCATTTGATAGGAGGTAGAATATGAGCACAAGTCGGAAATCAAATAAAAATTCAAACAACGACTTACATACCATTTTAATCGTGTACCTTGCAATGTCTGCAATTATTCTCGCAACCGTCGCAATACTTTTTGGAGGAATTTTCAATCATTTAGGAATCTCTCCTCCTCAAGAACCGTCGTCAACTATCGAACAAGCAGCAACTTTAGAACCTTCACAAACAGAAACAGACACATCATCAACTATTGTAGTTACTGATCCCGCTTCTGATTCTAATGAGTCAACTACTTCAGAAGAAACAACTTCTGTTCAAGAGACTCATGGTGTTACATCAGAAGAAAATACAGAAAACTCTGATAATTCAGTGTCAGAAGATATTCCTAATAATACCGAATTTGATACAAACAATGAATCTCAAATTCCCACAGGAACTGTATATTTAACTTTTGATGATGGTCCTTCGACAAAAACAACATCTCAAATTCTGGACATTTTGAAAGAAAAAGGTGTTAAAGCAACATTTTTCATCCTTGATTATTCTTATGGTTCAGAAAAAGAATCCCTTATCATACGGGAATTCGAAGAAGGTCATACAATTGGATTACATGGAATCTCTCATGATTATTCCAAGATTTACTCTTCTTTAGATGCTCTAATCAAAAATTTTACAGATCTTCAGGAAAAGTTAAAAACTTCGACTGGATACACTTCATATATCATCAGATTTCCTGGTGGTAGTTCAAATACAGTAAGTAAAAAATACTGTACTGGAATAATGAGTGAAGCCGTTGAATATTTTTCTAATTCCGACTTTGTATATTTTGATTGGAATATCGATTCTAGAGATGCTGGCGGAGTTAATTCATCCCAAGAACTATATAACAATGTGGTTACCCGTATAAAACCGGGAAAAAACAATGTTATTCTAATGCACGATAGTTCGAACAAAGAATTCACCATAGAAGCTCTTTCAAAAATCATCGATTTTTGTATTGCAGAAGGTTATGAATTCAAAGCAATCACGCAAGATACCCCTCAAGTAACACACAATGTTTCAAATTAATTTTAAACAAAAAAAGAGCTCCTAAAAAGGAGCTCTTTTTTACTTTCTACCATATATCACTTTCTGCTTTTTTTCTTTTCACATTACTTATTTTTCTTACTTTTTTTAGTAATGTAGAAGAACTTGGTTCTTCATCTGTAACTGCTTCATCTTCTATTACTGAAGTTGTTTTTTTACTTTGTCTTTTTATTGGTTTTACATCAACAAAAAGATTCTCTTCTTCATCTTCTACTTCATAAAAAATGTCATCAGTAGAATTTAAGTCAGCTTCAATTTCTTCTATTGTTTTTCTTCTTTTAATATCTACATTATCTGAAAAATCAATTTCTCTGTATTTTTCACCAAATATGTCAAATTCTTCATCTGGTGCTCCTTCTTGGAACTCTTCTACAACATTATCAATTATGTCATCATATGTACCATAATAATCCGAATCTTCTTCATCATCTGATGACTCATCTATTTCATCTAACTCTTCTTCATCTTCTACTTCATCAGATTCTATTTCATCTTCTTCTGATTCTACTTCATACTCTTGGATTTCATTTGTAGAATTTAATTCAAATGGTATTTTTGCTTTTTCTTTAACAACCACTTCAGTTTCTTCATTTATGTCTTCATTAAAACTCTCTTCTTGTTCGTCATCTTCCTCTTTTGGTAAATCAAATTCATCTACTACTTTACCAAATACTTCAGACACATTTTTATAATAAATTGTATAAATTTCAGTTATACCTTCTATTCTCCAGTAATTTGAATTTATTAAAGTAGCAGTATTTAGATTAACACGATTTTTCTCTCTTTTGAATTTCTCTTCTTTATCTTGAATATCTTTTAAATAAGATTTATTATATAACTCTTTATAAGCTTTTTTTGTTGCTTTATTTGCTATTTCTCTTAATAACAATTCATATAAATTATCAATTTGAACTATATCTGCAGCAAAATTTTCACATGCTTCACTCATTAATCTATTATGAGATTTTCTACCATGGATTATTGTCATTCTTTCATAATCTAAAAATTGAATCATATAATTTTTTGCAGAATAAATAAAATCCATTTTGGCCTTTTCATTTCTTGCATATTTTTTGTGTAACTCAATTTTTGTTGCTCCATCATCTATGTCTGATAATAATTTTGTCATTTTATCATATAAAACAAGATATCCAGCAGCTTCTTTTTTAGCAATTTCAATTCCAAAATTAGTTGCATTTCCAATAACTTCTTGATTAAATGGTATTTTTTCATTTTTCCCATTATCTTCTAATTCTGCAATTATTTCTAATGAATCTTCAAATTTAGCAAAATTTTTAGCTAATCCCAAAACTTCATTTGTTATTTGGTCATAATTGTTTCTAGCTGTTTCTAATGATTCATTGTATGCATTCTCTGCCATTTTTTTGTATCTTTTACATTTTGAAAGCTCAAATCTTTTTTCATTATACTCTTCTAATGCTTCAATTAAATTTACTTTAGCTTCAATCATTAATTCATTATTTTTTTCTACATCCGCTTCTATTTTTTCAATACATCTTTTTGTATCTTCAACTTTTGCATCAATATTGTTAAATAACAAATTACGATTATACTCTAATTTAGCACTTTTTCTGTATAATTTTTCTTGTGAGGCTTGTATAACTTTTATTTTTTCTAGGCTTTCATTAAATTCTTGTGTTGCAGAAACTTCTTTTTGATAATTAATTTGATATTTTTCAAGTTTTTCTACTAAGTCACAATAATTATTAAAATTATCTCTTATATTACCTTCTCTTCTGTATTCTAATAGATTTTCGAAATATCTTTCTAATACTATTGCACTTCTTTCATACATATTAATTCTGCCCCCTAAAAGTTACTAAATTTGACCTTATTATATAAAAATTATTTTGAAATGTCTATATTAATTTGAAATTAATTTGTAATATTCATTTTGGCACTCTTATCTATAGTATAATCGTATATCTCTTCCATTTTGGGCAAATTTATGATATAATATAGTTAATCAAATATCGAAAGGAGCTGACTAACGAATGGGCGTTATCCTAACCATAGTTTCTCTTATGTTGTCTATTTTAATTGGCATTCCGCTATTCTTTATGTTCTACGGAGCAATTTTGGCATTTTTCATCGGAATTGCTCGCTGGTTCATAAGTCATGTTTGGGGCTTCGTTGGATTAATTATCTTTGTTGCAATCCTTACATGTATCTTTTAGCAGTCCTATAACCGTTCACTTCGAGCTGGTTTGCGTCACATGATTCTATCGTGTGGCGTTTTTTATTAAAAACAAAAGACATACAATTAATACAAGTTAATTGCATGTCTTTATTTTATTTTAGATTATTGAGCATCTTTTAATTTCTCTTTTATAACAACATGTACTATCGTTCCTTCTTCTACCTCTGATTCATATGTTGGTTCCTGAGAAACTACAACTCCCGTAGTTCCATCTACTTGAATGTTCAGATTTTTTGATTTTAACGAATTTAAAGCTTCTTCTTTTGTCATATCTTTTATATTTGGTACTTGCGTTTTTATTCTTGTATCTTCGTTTGAAGCATATATACAAACAACAGAATTTGCATTTAAACTAACACCGTATTTTGGCATTTGATCCACAACTAAAGTTGAATTTGGATCTAATGGTGAATTACAAATCACTTTAAACCCTAATCTTTCTAATTTAGCTCTTGCTTCTGTTATAGTTAAATTTTTAACATCTGGAACATCAACTAATCCAATTTCTTGTTCTTCTTTTACAGTTTCTGTAGACTCAATACCTAAATTTGGAAGAACTTCTGTTAGGATTTGATTAACATATGGAGCTGCAACTTGTCCACCTTGGTGATTTGCATAATCTTGCAATCCATATAATGCAAATAAAATTACAACTTGCGTATTCTCTATTGGCGAAGCTGCTATAAAAGAGGCTACATATCCTTCTTCTTCATGATTTGCTCTAGGCTCTGATGTACCACTTTTTCCTCCAATTGAATATCCTGCTACTTTAGCATTTCTTCCAGTTCCATCTGTTACTACAGATAACATCATATTTTTTACACTATCTGCAGTCTCTTTAGAAATTACTTGTCTAACTTTTTTTGATTCTATAACATCTATGCTTCCTGTGTCTGTGTTTTCTATTTGCTTAACTATTTTTGGTTCTATTAAATATCCATCATTGCATATAGCAGAAACTGCTGTTATTAATTGTAATGGAGAGATTTCGAACCTTTGTCCAAATGAAGTTGTAGCAAGTTCTACAGGTCCCATATCTTTTAATTCATAAAATTGTCCTTTATAAGCTTTAGCTATATCGTTTCCAATTGGTTCAAACAGACCAAATGCTTTAAAATATTTATATAATGTACTTGCACCTATCCTTTGTCCTAATTGCATAAACGCAGGGTTGCAAGAATTTTGAAGAGCATGTCTTAAAGTTTGTGAACCATGTGGCACTGCTCTCCAACAATTAATTGCCACAGGCTCATCATTTTCCATTGCAACTACATAAGAACCTGCGCAATTAAAATCGCCTGCCGTATCAGTTTCAACTAATCCTTCTTCAATTCCTACTGCTGCAGTAATTAATTTAAATGTTGATCCTGGTTCATATGTTCCAGAAACCGCTTTATTTTTCCAAAGATTTAATAATGATGCACTTCTATTTTCACTTGGCATTTGTTTCCATTCTTCTTCTGAAAATCCAGTCGCTTTATAACTCGAAGGTTCATTCAAATTATAATTAGGATTTGTTGCCATTGCTAAAATTTCACCTGTTTGTGGATTCATAATAATAACATTTCCTGCTGTTGCTGTAGGATTTTCAACCATAGCTTGTTTTAAATATTTTTCAGCAGTTGCTTGTATTGTCGTATTTATTGTTAGATACAAATTACTTCCATTTTCTGGAGCAACATATCTAACATCTTCATCTAAAATAGCTTTTCTTTTTCCATCTACAGTTGTTACAACTTGTCCAACAACACCAGTTAAAGTATCATTCCATCTTTGTTCCAAACCAGTTTGGCCAGAATTGTCTGTTCCACAAAATCCAATTAAATTTGAAGCAAGTTCATTATATGGATAATATCTTTTAGAATCTTCGTCAATATTTATTCCTACTGTTATTTTATTTTCTGCCATCCATTTTTTTAGTTTATCAACCTTATCTTTTTCAACTTTTCTTTCTATTACAATTACTGATTTGCCTTTTTCTAAATCTGCCATTAAATCTTCATATGTAATATCAAAAATTTCTGAAAGACCTTTTGCTACAATCTCATTATCAACTAATTTACTGTTTGCATATTTTACTTTTCCAGGGTTTAGAGAAATTGTATCTACAGCAATACTTTGTGCTAAAATTTCTCCTTTGGTATCGTATATTGTACCTCTACTTGGGCTTATTGTTTGTCGTTCTCTTTGTTGATTGTATGCTTTTTCTCCCAATTCTCTTCCTTTTACAAATTGTAGATACGCTAAATGAACAGAAACAATTAAAAAGAAAAGTGTAATAATTAAACCAAAAATTAAAATTCTAAAATTCACCCAAGATTCTGATTTTACTTTTGTATTTCTTTTAATTTCTCTCACCATCCTCTACCCTTTAAATGCTCCTACTATAGCATTAAATAACATTACTACAATATCTACAAAAGATTTTATTATAATGTTTTCACTATATATTTTTATTAATAAGTTTCTTGTAATTGGAATATTCCATATTAGTACACACACTAGAAATATTACAATTAAAGAAAGTACTAAATTTCTTACTCTTTTAAAAGTCCAAGGTTCTTTTACTGTATATCCAAGTTTTCTTAAATAATCATTATATGCTTCGTTATATGCTCTGTTATATTCTTCCTCTGCTTTTTGAGCTTTTTTTAGATTATTTTTAAATTCTTTTTGTGCTGCCTTTTTTAGCCTTTTCTTTTCCTCATTTGTCAAATTAATTTCTTCTATGTCATCATTTTTTTGTTCTACTCTAGAAGCTATATTATTTGAAATTGTTTTAACTTCTGGTTCTTGTGATACTTCTGAACTTACAACACTTTCTTCAACCGCTTCTGTTTCATCATCCTCTTGTGGAGCTTCTTCTACTTTTTTCTCTACAGAAACATTTTTTATAAGCTCTTCAGCTCTTTTTTTAGCCAACTCTTTATCGTATTTATTTCTTTTTTCTTCATTAGAAAGAATATCATATGCCAATTTTAGTTTATTAAGAATAATTTCTCTTGCATTATTTTCTTCTTCATCTAATCTTGGATCTTTATGATATTCCATTAATAATCTTTGATAAGCTTTTTCAATTTCTTCTTGTGAAGCATTTTCATCAACTTCTAATAAGTTATATACAGTTATCATATTTTCAATACACCTTTTTACTTTTTTACTAAATAATCTATTGATTCATTAAAAATTATATCATTAGAGAATTTTCATATCAAGCAATTTTAATAATTCTATTTCTTAAATATTATAAAAATAAGTTGCCTCTAAATCTGCTTCAAAAACTAGTAATCCCAATGGATATTTTTTATAAGCTTGACCTAATGTTGTATATAATTCTTTTGGCTCTGAAAATCCCATATGCCATCTTATACAATATTTTTCTTCACTAGTTAATTTTATATATTCTGTAAGCATCATCACACTTTTTTCTCCATGTCCATATGGAATTGTGTCTTCTACTGTATAATAAGGTACTTTTTCCCATTCTCCAAATTCATTTTTGGCATTTCTATAATCAACTTTATAAAAATTCACTTTACAAATATCATGTAATAATGCAATTATTATTAAAGATTCTGGAGCAACTTCAATTGGAAAACTTGATTTTTCAACTTTCTCTTTTAAAATTTCATATACTTTCATACTATGCTCTAATAATCCACCTTCATAATCACCATGAAATCTCGTGCTCGCTGGTGCTTTAAAAAAATCTGTTTTTTCTATAAAGTCTATTAATTTATCCATTCCTTCTCTATTTGTACTTTTAAGTAAGTTTAAAAATTCTTCTTTCATATTTGTTTGGCTATTTTTTAAATAGCTTTCTCCTTTCAATTAGTTTATTTTTATGATTTTATCATATTGTATTTTGTATTACAAGAATTCAAGAAAGTTAAGCATAACTCTTTAAATTATTTTTAAGCAAAAAAAATATTATTAGGTATACCTAATAATATTTCTATTTTATACATATGTATTTGGAATTACTCTGCTGGAACTGGTGCTTCAACTGGGCAAACTCCTGCGCATGTTCCGCAATCAATACAAACAGCTTCATCAATTACATATTTATCAGCTCCTTGAGATATACAGTTCATTGGGCAAGCTCCTGCACATGCTCCACAAGAAATACATTTTTCATTAATTTTGTATGCCATGAATAACTCCTCCTTTCTATTCTCTTTTAATATTATACTATATTAATAACCCATTTTAAATAGAATTACAATAGTCTTTTTGCAATTTTTTTAACTTGACGCATAACTTGTTTTTCATCTAAGTTAACCATTTTTCTATTTTGCATTATAACTTTTCCATCAATCATTACAGTTTCAACATCTGCGCCATTCGAAGAATAAACTAAATTTGCGCAAACATCATTTGCTGGGCACATATGTAATTTATCTGTTTTAATGAATATCATGTCTGCTTTTTTTCCAGGTTCTAAAGTTCCTATTTCATTTTCCATTCCTAGTACTTTTGCACCCTCTATTGTAGCCATTTTTAATATATCATAAGCAGATATTGAACTTGGTTCCATTGTATTTACCTTTTGCAAATATGCTGCTGTTTTCATTTCTTCAAACATATCCATTGTTGTTGTACTACCTATTCCGTCAGTTCCAAGTCCTATGTTTATTCCATTTTTTCTTAATTTTACAACATCACAAATTCCAGAAGATAATTTACAATTACTAATTGGATTATGAGATATCCCGCCTTTTATTTTTTTAAGTATTTCTATATCACTATCTGATACATATATTCCATGTGCTAAAACTACAGGAACATCAAATACATCCAAATCATTCAAATATTCTGTACTTCTTTTATCATATCTTGATTTTATTTTTGTTTCTTCATCAATCGTTTCTGCCAAATGAATATGCAAACCAGTATTTAATTCTTTTGCTAAATCAACACATAATTTGATAGTATCAGGATTACAAGTATGCGGTGCATCTGCAGAAACATATATTTTGATTTTTCCATTTTCATCATTATTATACATTTTTGCATATTCTCTTGTTTGTTCTACTTTATCTTTAATAGAATCATCTTTAATACACCATGCAACAACAGCTCTTAATCCTGTATCACGAATTGCCTCAACAGTTTTATTCATCCCAAAATACATATCATTACAAGTTGTTGTACCTGATTTTATCATTTCCAAACAAGAAAGATAAGAATTCCAATAGATATCTTCTGGTTTTAATTTATCTTCTACTGGAAATATTGCATCTTCTAACCAATCCATTAATTTTTTATCAGTCTTATAACCTCTAAAAATACTCATAGCCAAATGAGTATGAGTATTTATTAATCCTGGCATTATTAGCATATTTTTAGCATTTATTCTTTCGTCTACTTCTTCATTTTTATCTATATCTTTATCAATTCTTTCAATTATATTATCATTGATTAATATATCTTTTTTATCTATATTTGGTATTTCTCCTACCATATCTAATACATAAGCATTTGTTATAAGTGTTCTCATCTATGTTCCCCTCAAAGTTATCATGAATTTATTCTTTTGTTTACATCCTTTTTTTCGCGCAAAATCCCCATATTTAGGGGCGCAAATTTCTCTAATTAAATATCCT
>JAEIGA010016734.1_pt1 | contig 11149 bp, 20 predicted proteins | sample 9270691 | NCBI WGS metagenome assembly JAEIGA01 (sample SAMN17057246, study PRJNA624740) | gut metagenome | biome: biome; isolation source: fecal sample | host: Bos grunniens | place: China: Xizang | collected 2019 | reverse complement strand
CCCCTCGGCACTCTAACTTTTGGCCGACCATCGGGGGCATACCATCGGTGCTAAGATTTTTTCACCAACATTCCATTGGCATCGAACGTGTACGGATTTTCTTCACGCAGTATGCGTTGCATTCCGTCGTCAGCCCGGTGCTCTTCTCTGTGACAGTGCCAACACAACGAGAGCAAGTTGTCTGGGTTGAGTGCGATGCTTGGGTTCCAAATGTTTGTCTCTGTGAGATGGATGATGTGATGTACTTCTGTCGCAGGCTTGCCACAGTGTCTGCACAGGTACTTGTCACGCATGAGTACCACCTCTCGTACAGCTCGCCACTCTTTTGATTTGTAGAACTTCCCGATCTCGTCTCGCCTGTGTTTGTAATTCATATCGTCACCGTATGCCGGACAAGCCGTAGCAACCTGCCCGGCGAGTCAGGAGGAACAAGACATCTCTGCCATGTCCGCAAATGAATTAGTTGGACTGCATGAAAAAAGAGAACGCAGGTGGTGTGTGCGCTCTCTCTTTATCAATTGGTCATTTTAATATTATCAAATATCAACTGTGACATTCAATGACATTTTGAAATTTTTCCAAGTTTTTCATATTGGACATGTAAGCCTTCTGACTCAAGGAAATGTATGCACTCTGCCGACCATGATCCCTTCACCACTCCACATGGCTGGAATGTACGGTAACCCCAGTCGATTATATACCAACCGGAATTGATGTAATAATCATAGCCTTTGTTGTCCTGGTCAATTTCTATCGTCCACGGATCGCAGTCTCTGGACACCACATCAATAAGTTTGGATTTGCTCCACAGACCACACATCAGACTGACCTCGTATGCAGAACCGTGTCTGCGCTTCTTCCATCCCTCGTATAGCGTCGGCTCGTCTCTGTTGTCCCACGATAACTCGAAGTTCATACAGGCCACGCTTGGTTCTAATTGAAGAATGGAGCCTGCTGCCACAACTCGCTCCGTGTCCACTGGCTTTCTGATGAAGCAATCATCAATCATGAGAAGCACTTGGTCGTCATCTATCTGCCGAAGGAACTCCCGAAGACCTGTCGTCCAATGGTTCAAGTCGTGCGGAACAACGATGGTCTTGTAATACGGATTTATTTCGCCGTCCGTGTAATAGGCGACTTCTGGATGTTCAGGCCAATATTTTTCCATGCAATGATGAAACGGCTCGAATAACACCCAGTTCTTTGAACAACTCATAACGATTATTTTCATGCTTTGTCCACCAATCCTCTGTTGATCAACATGATTGCTCGTTCTGCACGCATCGTGACACGTTCTCCGACTGACATATTTCTGCCAAGCTCAAGATCTCCGTAATTCTCAACGACAACCACGTCAACAAATTCTGTGTTCGGATGATAAGTGTTGAGCGGCTTCGTGTTACCGAGAACCTTCCTCCATTTTTTCACGAGCTCATTGTTGCGACACGGTATCGGCTCAAATTTCGGGATTTTAGAGTAGATTTCTTTCACATCGATGTTTTTCATGTCGAACGGCAAACAATAGCCATTTTGACCATTTGCGAAGCCAATTTCGGGCAATACTGAAAGCGGAGTAGTGAGAACCGGGACACCAAGTTCAAGAGCTTCTGCCAAAGTGTAACAAAACGACTCGATGTCGGAGAGCTGCACAACGTAATCTGCCTTGACAAAATATGACCGCACATCCAGCGTCGGAGGAACAGCCACAACGCCAGGAATAATTCTCTTTAACGGCTGAGCGCTGAATACAAGCCATGTGAACGGTATGTTGGCGTTGCGAAACTGTTCTGCCAAAGAATAAATTCTCTCTTCGCCCTTTTCCCAGGTCAATCGACAAGCGGAAACAAGCAATAATGCTCTTTTCGGCTTTTCTCTGTCCGTCACGTTCGGAATTACCTCGTAGGTAAGATGCTGGTCTGCAAATGAGTCTGCGGCAGCCTGAGAAACAAAAATCAACTTGTCGTAATTCTGCTTAATTTCCCAATGCCATTTTCCCGAAGGCGCTAATTGGCAAGTATGAGACATCTGAATGCGTTTTTTGTATCGGACGTTGCCGGGAACCTCGTCTGTCAGTCGGATGTTGATTAAAGTGTCGCACTGGATGATTTTGCCCATGTTCTTCATGACCTGAACGTGCATCGCAAGTCTCATGATCTGATGTCCGTCCATGTGCTCGGAATACAAAACCATAATGTCGTAATACTCACACATTTCACGGCACCAGTTGTATAAAAATGTCTCAATGCCACCGATTGACTGCGCATTTCCGCAGTAAACCACGACCTGTGTCTTGATGTCAGGCGGAGAAAACTCGCCGTTTAACTTCCGATCGGTGAGGCCGCCCTTGACTCCTGCTCTGTAAAAGTAAACAGGGACATTGATGTAAGTCTTGGTCTTTGCCTCTGGAAGCCGGTTTAAGAAGTCATCATCTTCCGCAACTTGCATTTCCTCGTTAAAGGTCATGCCTTTGATGTAATCTCTGTGGAATACTCTGTTCCAAACACAACGGTTCCAGGGATTGAACTCGTCTTCCGGTCCACTTATGGTTTTTCCGAGTCGTCCGCAGATGGACTTCCAGGATAAATACACGGTATCTGGCTTTGACTCAATAGCCTTGAAGATACGCTCCACATAATCAGGCGCCAGCTTGTCGTCGGCGTCAACGAATGCGATATATTCGCCTTTGGCTTTTTTCAGGCCAAGATTTCGAGCGGATGACACTCCGCCGTTTTCTTTGCGAAAAACTTTGATTTTCGGATAAGGCGTCAGGAATGGAAACTTGGAACCGTCATCAACTACAATGACTTCCATTTCGTCATTCATTTGTGGCGCCAGACATTTCATGAGTTCGTCAATGTATGGCTCTGCGTTGTATGCAGGGATAATGATTGATAACTTCATAACTGCCCTCCATTCGCACGGAACCAATTCACGATTTCACCCTTTCGGCTCTTCAGTCCTGAAAGTTCGACCGTCAAATTATCAATATCTTCCTGAATTGCGTCTATCTTGTTGTCAAGTTCTTCCACTTCCCTCTGGAAGAGTTCTGTCACCTCGACTGGAATGTATGGTGTATGTAACAAACAGTCCTTCGGTTCAAATTCGACGTCTTCGAGTTCCACTTTGTTCGGTTCCGGCTTCAACACCGGAATGTTGACCTTCTTGCCGGGCTCGGAAACATCCTCACCGTTTCTGCGAAGGATTTCTCGGATTGTCTTTTTGTCGCACAAATTCAGTTCCGAGAGAATTTTGATCTGTTCACGCTTCTTTTCCGCTCTTCTGTAACTCTTAACAATTTCAGTTTCCGTCATTTGCATTTGGCATTCTCCTTTCTCGAATTTCATAAATCTCGTTGTGGTCGGGATTTTCAATCCACTTGTCCACTTCCTTTTCGGTTCCAACGAATAAAACCTCATGGTTTTCTGCGTCTATGATTTCGTACACGGGGTATTTCATTTCCGCCTCCTTCCGATCAGCGCCAGACAGATGACGGTGATGCAGATAATTATGGTAATTAGGATTGCTGTTTGGTTCATTCTTCCTCCTCCTCATAATTTTTCCCGAATACAATTCGATAAGCGCATAAAATACCGCCAAGATAACCACGCATATAATCTTCTTGTTCAGGCATTAAGTCTATGTCTTTGTTTGCGATTTCTATTTCTCGTTCAAATTTTTCTTTTAGTTCTGCTTCATTCATTCTTCTTCCTCGCTTTCTCTATATTTTTTGAAATTCTTTTTCTATAAAATCCTTTATGTGCTTTTTTGCTCTATCAATTCGGTCATCTGTTTCCCAATCATAACCTCGTAACCATTTTTGCTTAAATGCTTTTGCTGATTTTCGATAATCTTCTTCACCATAATCGCAACTCTGCCACCACTCTAAATCGTGTAGAACCTCGCATAAGTCTTTCATCATTTCGTCAAGGTCTGCATCTTCCATTTGTCCAACATATAAATCCTCTATCCTGCAATATTCATAATTAAAACTTCCACCGCTCATTATTCTTCCTCGCTTTCTGCTTCTATGATTGTCGGTGCTAATTCAAGTGCGTTGGTCGCATCTTCATAGGGTGCTTCATCTATTCCTGTATATCTTGTATAAGTCCATAATTCACACTCTAATGCTTTTGATACTTCAATCAATCTTCCGTGCCCTTTTGGAAGTGGCGTGCCTTTACGAATTGCCTTTGCCATATCTACCGCATCATCGTAGTTATCCACACCGTTATCAAAAAGTCTTGTATAGAGATTATCTTCAATATCAATTACTATCTTCATTCTTCTTCCTCGCTTTCCGTTACTTTCTCATATTTTGCATATTTATCCTCAATATCTAACCACACGATAATATAAGTGTCGCCTATATAGAAGGCATCAACTTCGGAATCTGTATATTTAGGGTGTAAGTAATACATTGCGGCAAATTCTGACCAATACGGAACAAAAGCAAACTCCATATAATTGCGAAAATCATCAATACTCCCATTTCCGTCATTTATATTGTCTAATTTATCAAATGCGTTATCGTAATACTTTGCATCACAGACAATAACTGTTCTATTGCTTAATGTCCACATTCCCACAAAATCACTTAATGTCATTCTTCTTCCTCGCTTTCCTTCTTTTTCTCTATTCCAACCCTTGCCAGATAAACCAACCCGACAACGATCACGTCAAAAATACTTAACCCCAAGACGATAGCCAACCCGATCAACGCAATTTTAAGCACCATCGCCATTGTCATCACCTCCATACATTAACTCGACAATAAGTATCGCAATCCCGAACAATGCCAGTCCTGCAACCAAGATAAGCAAAATAACCGTCAAATCAACTCCGTTCATTGCTGCACACCTCCTTAAACATTTCCACTGCATTTTTGCGAATGCGAAAACAATGTCTGGGAGTAATGCCCATTCCGTCGGCAATGTCCGGTATTGAAATCTTGCCGATGTAGAACTCGATCAGGACTTGTCGCTCCTGTGCTTTTGGCAACTTGTTGATTTCGGCATCCAACCGCAAACACGCCTGAGCTCGCAAGGTGTATTCTTCTGCAAGTTCTCGTTCGTATTCGTCGATTTTGGCGAACAGTGACTCCATGACATTCTGTGGAGTGCTGTCCACTCTGTCCTTGTCGTATCGGATGGCACCGGGCGTCAGACTTGACCGCAAGGACTCAATGGTTCTTGTCAGCCGTCTGATGTTGTTGTCGTGGCGCCTTACGGAACCAAGGATGATGTATGCTTCGTTCGTGGTCACAAAATCACCTCCTTACGAAATCCTCAAATTCCATGATGTGCATATCTCGTTCTTCGGCAATGCCTTCTTCGACACCGCAGCCATGCGAGCGTTCGTGACCGGGCAACAGAACAAGCACCTCGCAAGTTCTAAGCAACCCCTTGCACACTTCCATGATGTCTTTGTATGAATACTTTTCAACATTCAGCACCTTGCACAGTTCCGCCGGATTGACAATGTCGTCATACCCAAGCGACTCAAGAATGCGCTGCGCTTCTGCGAAGTTCCTGCGGTAATTCGGTTCGTTTGTTATCGGACCGCTGATGTATATTCTCATTTGCTCTCTCCCTCCATGTCGAATAATGTAATTTGGTTTGCGTCCGTCGGCTCAGATTTGAGCACTCGTTCTTCTGGCATCCGCATCATGTGTTCACCAGACGGAAGAGCCGTAATCTGAATGCCGTCATAACTTCCGTTCGGGTTTGTGCTTGACCTTGGATGTCTGCCCTTGTAAACATGCCAGTTCTGCCACGAATACACTTCCAACTCAAGCCATGCCTTCGGAATGCGGTTCGGTTTGATTTGCCAAAAGTCTCTGCCGTCATCCCACGCATTGATGGACTTTCGGATGTAGGTTGACTTTCGCTTTGACTCCATGCTCTGGTTTCCGATGTATCGTCTGTCTTTCGGAACCATCTGCGGATAAGGAGGCTCGACTCCGTAATCAAGACCGATGTGTAACACATCCAGAAGAGCGCAGCCGTCAACACGGACTTCAATGCAAATGTCTGTAATGTTATTGTTTGCGCTGATTAGTTCTTCGACTGTCATATTAGCTCCTTCCTAAAATGGTATATCGTCGTCATCCGTCACGGTCAGGAACGCATCGGACTTGTCCCAGCCGTAACACTTATATTCATTTTCATAATTCAGCATCCGTCTGGTGTATTGCTCGTACCACAACGGAATAAAAACATCTTGGTTCCCGTATTCCCTGTCTTTGCAGATTTCAACGCAATTTGTGCCACCAACATCTGCCGGATTGTATTTTTTCCACATTTCCGCCGTAAGTCGTTTAAAATCCTCATTGCATCTGTGGACAATAAACGCATTGTCAACAAGGTTGCCGATGTTACCGCTTCCGCTGATATCATCCAAACGCAAGAAACCGTTCGCCTTCCTCGGATGTGCCACGAATATCACATGGCAATTACATTGAATGCTGATGTTTTTTAACATTTCCACGAACAAAGTCTGCTGTTCGTATTTGTCTGCGCCCTGTTTGATCGTTGACAAGTTCAGGATGGCCATGTTGTCAATGATGACCAAGTCGGCCTGACTTTCCTTTATTCCCTTTGACAGTTCGGTTGCGATCTTGGTGAAATCGTTTCCATATCGGTTGTTGTATAGCCGGAGCTTCGTGCCTATCCATTCAGCAATCAACGGCTTGACTTCGTTCTTTGCCCATGCCGTCGGATATTTCATGCTCTTGGTGATGTTCTCGCGGCCTGCTGCCTGACAAAGCATCCACTCAACAAATCGGGTGTCTTTAAGTTCCCCGGAATAAATCAGAACGTTGTAATCCATATCGACCGCATTCAGCGCTATTTGTGACAGCAAGGTTGACTTGGCAGCAGCTCGCAACCCACTGACAACGGAAATTTCCCCTTTTGCCAAGCCCACAATCTTTTTATCCAGCGCATCAATGCCTGTTGGAATGCAGACACGCTCTTCCTTTGGCTTTCCGAGAATGCTGCCGACCGTTTCCCACATGGGCTCTTGTTCGGTCTCTTCCGTCAGTTCCTCGTACTGAACATCTTCACGGTTCCGGTTGAACTTCTGATGTTCCTTCCATCCTGCATTTATCCGTTCGTCATCCTCTTTGCCCTTGTCATCGTATGCGTCCGGTTCATATTTCAGCCGTAATTCTCGCCAATCCCGACCGGAGCACGAGTTGTGTAGGCACTTGAAACAAATGGCGCCACTGTCCATGTGGATGATTGCCGAGTCTGGCGCTTTGTGTGAACTGTCAAACGGGCATTCCTTCAAAACGTATTTGACACCGCCAGCCCAGTTCTTGACGCTGTCCACCTGCAACCCATTTTTCGACATCCAGTTCTCAAGGTTGAACTCTTCTTTTTTCCGTTTCGGCTTTTCCGGTTCCGCTGGTAGTTCGTCAGCCAACGATTGCAGAATTCTTTTCTCGTTCGGCATGATCTCGTTCGGGATTTTGATCACATGACTCATTCGGTGTGGCCGATCTTGTGTGTCAGCGCCCTTTTGTGCCATCGTGCCGTACAGCTTCGAAATCCGACTCGGATTGAAAACGCTGGTGTCAATGTCCACCTTGTCATCGCTGAACAACAAATCCAACGCTTTCAGGCACCGTTCAACCAACTGTTTGTTGTCGTCCGTGTTCTTCAGGCTGATGGAATACATCAAGTGCATACCGTTTCCGCTGACAGCAATTACAGGCTCCGCAAATCCTCGTTCCTTCATAAACTGAAAAACCTGTCTTGCCTTCGCCTTTGCATTTTCAAATTCCGTCTTGGAACTCGACACGCCGCTTGCCCTTTTCGGGTCAATGTCAACAAGCAGCCATTCATACGCCACGATGTCACCGTCTGATGTCGTGATCTTCTCCTGCCGAAAACATTCATGCTGTTTCCTTGCGTAACAGTCCTCATTGATCGCATTCAAGGTGTAAAACACATTCGCATCAGGCAAGTCCACTTTCGAGAACGCCTTTTCCAGATTATCCGTTCCCTTAAAGTAACCACTTATCGGCTTGCCACCAGTCGGGAGTATTCTTATCTCATACAATTTGCCATTTGGTTTCAGGGCTTCTATCGTCTTTTTGATTTCGTCAAGGTTTATACCCCTCATTCTTCCACCTCATACCCAAAAGCATTCGTAAGCGGAGCGTTCTTCTTTTCTTCTTTACTTCTTAATTCATTCTTATTCATTCTTGTTTGTGTTACCCTCGGTGTTACCCCTGTTGTTACCTTCGGTGTTACCATGGGTGTTACCTTCGTTGATACCCTATCTTGGTATTTCCCATAATTTACAATGGTTAGAAGTGTTCCGTTGTGTGTTACCTTACGTGTAACCATGGATGCACCCTCAAGCATACCCAAGTAGTGATACACTCTTTTCCGGCTCCAGTTCCAGCGTCTCGATAATTTGACAATGGATGTGAAATGTTGACCTCTTTTGATTTTCAGGTTTCGCCTTCCGATCATGACGTCTTTGTCCTCGTGATTTGCAAGTCCAATCAAGTCAACCCATGCACTGCGAACGTCGAACGGCTCTTCTGACAACCAGAAATTGCTGGTAAATAAAGCCCTGTCTATTTTTACCCATCCTCTATTTGACATCTTCGCCACCTCCCAAAAGTTCATAAATCCGTTGCCCTGTCTGGCCTTTGTCGCAGAATGCGAAGTCCACGTTGTATCGGTCACGGATGGTACACAATGACTTGTAGAGCTGCGGACCGTTGATTGCGTTCGGGCTTTCAGGGACCTTTGTCGGGTGTCCGTCCTTCATAACCCACTTTGACGGCTGCCTTTTCGGATTTTCCCAAAAATAGACATCCTCAAGGCTGGTGATACCGGGCCCATGTTCGCACAGAATGATGATTTTGATGTTCTGATCAAGAGCCCGGACCAGTTCTGCACGGAAACGCTCATGTTGTTGCGAGACATTTCCGCACAGTTCCTGCAAATCCTTCTTGCGGTCAATAACGAGTCTGGGATTGTCAAGGTTCATGTAGTCGCCGACGTAAAGTTTCGAACTGAAATACTGAATGCCAAGATTGTCGAACTGCTTTTGAATGCGTTTCTTTTCCTTCTTGTGTTCTCTTGTGTCAATCTGTATTTGCATTTCGTCTCCTTAGAACGGAATTTCCTCATTGCTGCCTTCAAAGTTCATGAAACCGTCATCATCCTTCTTGGGTTCGTCCTTCTTGTTCAGATACTGCGCATCCGGAATGCTGGCGCTGTCAGCCTTGGAAATGTCGCAGAACCAACGGAGCTCATGACGCATCGTCACTTTGCCGTTGTATTCGTTCTCAACCTCACCGAACACGCCACCGATCTTTTTGTTCTTGAACTGTGCGCAGAATTTGTCACCCCATACGGCCTCGCAGTTGTTGGATGTCTCAAAAGCCGTAATGAAGCTCTTGAACTTGCGGCTGCAATTTCCGTCCTTGTCCTCGCAAAGAATGTAATTCGTGCCAACGTGCGGCCACTTCTTCTCCGGTCTGATGTCGTTCTTGAACTCTTCCGACATGAACTCAGGCTGTCTGTCGTTCTTTGCGGTGTCAAACAGGACAACGATCATGTCGTTTCCGGCCTTGCTCTTGGTCTCTGTCACCTGCTTGATCACGAGTTTGTGACCGCCAAGCTCAATGGGCGTGTAATTGCCGACTTTGGTCTCTTCATAATTATTCGGTTTATTCATCTTTGGTTTCCTCCTTTAAGTCCCAATAGTTTCTAATTGCTGTATCAACCGCTTTCAGGTCGTTCGGAATTTTCAAATCCGGGAACATACCCTCCGGCGATTTCGCTGTGGTGTAGCCGTCCGACTGGGTAATGAAGTAATGCTCGCCAGCCTCAACAGCCGTCAGCAGAACGATGTCGAAGCAGCCCTCGACGGTCAACTGCTGATCAAGCATTTTTCCTATCGTCTTTGCTTTCACCTTGCCTGTGTTGGTGTCGGTTTCCGTGTGGTGTAAGAAGTACACAATCACGTCATCCGGCAACTGGTGGTTGATAATGTGAATGAGGTCTCTGAAATGCAGCGCCATGTCTGTGAATTTGTTGTACCCTGCATCCTTCGCCTTGTCGAACATTTCATTTACCAACAGATATTGCGAGTCGTCGATGATGTACGTTTTCAGACTCGGCTTTTTCAAGGCACCGCAAATCATCTGGTATGTTGCATTTTTGGCAACCTTGAAATCCTTCTTGAACGGAAGCCTGCCCTTTTCAACCGAGAAAATGCCGACTTCGTCTGTGTCAAAATTCTTGACTGAGTAAGTTTTACCGGAGCCAGTCTCTCCGAGAACTAATACCGGAACGCCCATGTTTTCATTCTCCTTCCTTTTCGTTTTCTATCTCGACAACCCTGCTTGCCCACATATCCGCAAAGTGCAAGATCAGCATCAATGGTGTTTCCTTCAAGTCGTAACCGATATGGGTGTACTTGCCGTTGTGGTAAATGATGGCGTGTTCTTCCTCTTCGGTCAGTTTGATGTAACGCTCTGCAATAATCACCGAACGAATTGCATGGTCGATGTAAAGCAAATCCTTGTTGGTTTCAAACGGCTTGCTGTCGCTCTGTTTTCCGCTCTTGAGGATGTTCGGCGTGTAGTTCGGCTTGTCGTGATCGCCCATCTTGCCCAAGTCATGCAACAGACCGCACAGAATGATTGACCGTTCGGGAATGCCAGCGTCAAACACATGATCAAGGCGGAACATCAAATCCATTACGTTCAAGCTGTGTTCAGCAAGTCCGCCTTCCTTTGACAAGTGGAACTGACCGGAACACGGAGCCGTGAAAAATCCGCCTTTGTCCATTTCGTCAATCAGTTCAAGGATGCCGTAACAGTCCACTGATTGCAGCGCATCAATGATTTTCTCTTTGTTGGTCATTTCTTTGCTCCTTCCTTTTCAAAACTCTTCAAAACCTTTTCAAAACTCAATCGCAACTTTCGCCACGATAAAACTCAACGTAATACTTGCCATCTTCTTCACGGACACGCTCGCCGTACACGCCATATCCACAAACTTCTGTGATGTCAAAAATGCCTTCCCAGTTGTTGTTTTCGATGACGTTCTTGGCCTGTTGTTCCGTGATTTCACGTTTAATCGGTTTCATCTTTTCAAACTCCTTCCTGATCGCCTTG
>JAEIGA010016733.1_pt1 | contig 11149 bp, 15 predicted proteins | sample 9270691 | NCBI WGS metagenome assembly JAEIGA01 (sample SAMN17057246, study PRJNA624740) | gut metagenome | biome: biome; isolation source: fecal sample | host: Bos grunniens | place: China: Xizang | collected 2019 | reverse complement strand
GGAATCTGGATGCCCTGCTGTTTCATCAAAGCCATTGCCGCTTCACGGGGATTCTGCTGTGCCGGAACAGCTTTCTGACTTCCGAAACTCTGATACAGTTCACTTGCCATTGTTTTGATCTCCCTTTCTATTATCGTTCCGCTGCTGATTATCCGCATTGCGTTTTGATGCTATAATGCCGCTTACAAGGCTTTCCAGTTCATCGCGTGTAACATAAGCCGACAAGTCAATCTGCGGCTCTGTGCGCGTCTCCTGTGCCGATTTATGCGCGTTGTTTGTTGTGCGTTCTGCATAGTCAAAAATCCGTATAGGCAAAGGCATTCCGCTTGCATCCGCCGTCTTGATGAAGAAACAATTGCTTTCGGAATCCATGAGCAAGACGCTCTGCCCTGCCGATACCGGATAGGATTTCGCCGCTTCAATGCCCTGCACCCAAATCAATCCGCCGTGCTGTTGTGGCGTGTATTGATTCTGATACATTGGCTGCTGATACGGATAATACGGAAAGCCCATAGAATCACTCCTTTGTGAAGTAGTAAAGCGGTATTTCATTGCCGGAATACCACGAATCAATTATATTTCCGTCAACGACAGCAACAGCGTGACTGCCCGTTCCAATAACATACCGCCCTGTCGGATGCTGTTCGGCAAATTCTGATACGGTTTGCCGCCCGTGAACTCTGTGCCGTGTGAATCCGAGATAAAGCAGATAGTCTGACCATATATCGTTAGAATTGCCCCATATAGTGCAAGGAAAGCCCTGTAAGCACAATCCGGCATAGACTTTGTATCGGCTGAATCCTGTCACGATAGAGATTGCCCTGATTACGCAGTCGCCTATTGATAAGCCGCATGGATTGCCATTGAATTGAATAAACATTTCGATTCCCCTATAAATAGTATATAAAAAAAGAAGCCCTGCCACAATGAAGTGACAGGGCAACTTTTATGCAGTAATTATGCAATTTTCATGAAAAACATATTTCCATTCGCTTTTCCGGCAGAATATCCGCAGAATAACGCTTGACAATGTTTTTGATTTGGCGCGGAGACATTTCCATAATCTCCGCGATACGTTCATATGTGATACCGTCCACAAACCGAAGATGAAGAACACGCCTATATTTCTCGTTGTGGATTCTTTCGGCAATTATGCTATCAATTTCTGAATTTGTGTACTGCATTTTAATACCTCAATTCGTAGTAAGACGTAATAGTGTGATTATCCCTTGTAAGTTATCGTCATTTCAGACGGCTGCAACTCCGTTTCAACCGTCAAAGTGTTCTGTCCTTTGATTGTCGGAATCGTCACGCTTGCATCCTCGCTGTGCAGTTCGTCTGCGAAGTCGCCGATTTTGCAGAGAGGTTCGTTTGTGATTCCGGTTTCCGGCGTGGCTAAGACATACCACACCGTCACCGGCGTTCCGGCGGCGTATTGGTCGGCGAGATACTGCTTGATTGACGCTAAATCGGATAGATTATAAGCATTAACGGAATTTGCCGAGAACGTGAAATATAAAGATGTGTTGTTAATGCCGTATGTAACGCCGTCATCTTTCGATCCGACTCCGGTCGATTGGGTTCTAAAATGGGTGCTTCTTCCTAGTGTCCTACTTCCAAGCATTCCTTGCGCTTGCGCTACAAAACCCACACCCGTTTCACTACCCGCATAGTCATTTATCGTTGTACTTCCGTCAAACACCCGTTTCCTGATCCTCCGCACCGTGCTGACCTGTCCGAGATAAACAGGCACGGTCTGTCCGCCGCATGAAATCGGGATTTTGTAGCCGAACGGCTCATAAGGCAAGGCGGTGGAGCCGGAGTTGAGCATGATGCCTTGCGTTCCAGAATAATCTCCTTCATTTGCCGCATAAACAAGAATTGAACCGCTTTCCGGCAATTCTAGCGTTCTGTGTGCATTCGTGGAAAATGGTGTGCCGTATGTTCCACCGTACTTCACCTTGCAGTACGAAACTGATGAACCACCTGAAAGCGAGTATGTTCCTGCACCTAAAGGGATTTCAACACCAATTCGCTGAACACTGTCTGTGATATAAATTTGACTTGGCGCTTTATCCTTGTCAAACAGATTCCCCGTCCTCACCCCGACAAACTCCGGCATCACCGGATTATCAGGTGTCGGCGTGCCTGTCTGACTGCCGTTTCCTTTCATGCTCCACGAAATCAGCGGCGTGCCGTCAGCCTTAAACGTCAGCGGAGGCTGTCCGGTCAGAGATTGCACCACGCCGCCCATGAGCGTGCTTGCGCGCATCTTGTCGTAGTATGTCATATCCGGAGAGGCGATTCCGGCCTGCGCGTATTTCAGCAGATTAAAGTAACTCGTCATCATCTTTACCGTCCTTTTCCGGTTCTTCGATGCTTTCCTCAAATGCCTTTTTCTGCTCCTTTACGATTTCATCCGGATACAGAACAGACTTTTCAGTTTCGACAGGTTCTTCAACGATTTCCTCACGTTCGCCGCCGAGGTTCTTAGGAGCGGACAGAGATGCATTCAGCGAACTTGCGCTGCTGTCAGACTGTTCCGGATACCATGTGCCGTCATCGTCCAGAGTGACGAATGTCGGTTCATCTGCCTGAACGATTTGCGCGATACTGCCGGGAGCAACCGTATACAGACCTATTGTGTCTCCCATGTCAGGAAGTTCAGCAACCGTGCTGACCTGTAAATCCAGAACGGCGTTGTAGTTGCCGTCCACATATCTTTCCTTTTCGATACGTACCATTGTGATTTCCTCCTATTATTTCAGTTTAGATTTTGTCATGTCGCCACAGATTCCGTCAACATCAAGTTTGTTGTCAAATTGGAATGCCAGCAGAGCACCGAAAGTGATTGTGCCGTAGTCTCCGTCGATTTCATTCTTCCGCAGATAGCCGTGTTCATACAGCTTTGTCTGTAGCCATTTCACGGATTCTCCCTTGTCGCCACGCTTGATGATTCCTTTCGGTGTATCATCTTTCTGAACAGGCTTTTCCGGTTCAGGCTGTGCCGTTTCGGGCGGATACACAAAACCGAGGAATCTGTACTCTGTTCCTGCACCCCAGTTTCCGTTTGCGCCTTTATATCTATGTGTAGTCCAGAACGGATTAGTGCAGCCCCAACCGGATTCGCTCGTGATAATCGAACCGTCTGCTTGAATCTGTTCAACGACAGCTACATGACCTGCACCGTCAGAAGAAGTCCATGTCTTGCCTTTCGCCCACACGATGATTGCACCGAGTTTCGGCTCTGCACCGACTTTCAATCCCTGTGATACAGCGGTATCATAGAAATCCTCTGCATTCGGCGGATATTTGAAATAAACGAATTTGCCCTGACCGATGATCTCATTGAACCGCCCTGCTGCATAGCCGACACAGTTTGCAAGCACATTGCAGCCTGCGTCACGCGGACTTCCGATGATTGCACCGGAATAGCCGCCATTGCCTGTTGTGTTGTAATACTTATTGCCGGATTCAGGTTTTGTCAATCTCGGTTTAAACATTTTCATTTCCTCCTTTGCTTTTCAGAAGTGACAGAATATAGTTCATAACTGCCGAGATACCAGCGGCGGTTGCGGCGGTCAATGCAGCACGCCACACGTTCCAGCCGCCAGCAATCAAAGCAGCATCAACCGGAAGGCTTGCAATGAACGACTGCAAGAAAGTCTTGCCAGCGCGGATTGCAATGTCACGCCACTTTTCAGCCTTATCGTTCTGAATCGGAATGCCTTTTGTCGTTTTCTTACGCCAGAACTTTTTAATTTTGATTTTCTGCCCCATGCTGTACCTCCTTTAATTACTTTGTACTGTTGTCAATCATAACAGCAACATTCTGTCCGCTGCCGTCCTGTTCGATTACAGTTTCTTCCACATACTCAAACTGATTGATAAACTCATGAGTCTTTGCGACACACAATGCCGCAATAATGATACAAGCCAATGCAATTCCGACTGATATAATCGTAACTGTACACGCAACCGTAAGTGCCCGATCGAATCTTGACACGGCAATTTCATACCGTTGTCTCCATTCCTTACTACAGATTTCGCATCTGTCCATATCGGCGCACCCCCATTCCACTTATTTGAAAATGAGTGTGCCGATCTGTGTTGCGAGCATACCGATTACGGCGACAAGAATTGCAGAGCCGATTTTGATTACAGCGGATAACTGCGTTGTGTTCTTTGCGAGACTGATTGACATTTCATTGATTTTTTCGTCAGTCTCCTTATGCCTTTCGCTGCAATCGCTTTTCCTGACATACCGCTCGTCGAGAAATTCTGTCAGTTCTTTGTAGTCTGTGTTTTCCATTTCTGCCCCTCCTTTTCAATATAATGAGCAATATGTGAGATTATCCGTTATGCTTCATTCATCTTCGGACTGCTCCGTATCAATAGCCCAATATCCATTTGTGATATAGACTTTACCACCTGACAGGAACTTGCCGATTCCGAAATTATATGCGCTGTGCATAGGAAGGTAGAACGCTTTAGGAGTGTATGAAACGTCTGTGATATCTGCATTTGTGCAGAATGTGCAGAAGTTAGTTTGCTGACCGCTTTCCGGCGTGAAGGTGGTCGTCGTGCTCATTGTCGAGCTGTCCCCGAATGCAACATGTTGCAGTGCGTTTTTATACTGCTGATTTTCCGTAAAATTGACCTCGGAAGGCCACACGACCGCGACTTTGTCATTGTTCGTCTTGGAAATCAGGAACGCAAAAGAACCAGCATATAACGCGCTTGTGGCGACCTTCATATCAACTATAAAGCCGTTATCGCAGCCGATAATCTGCATGATCTGATTTTCCGCAGAATTTGTGGACGGAAACGCATTTACTCCGATTTCAAGATAACTTTCGTAAGAACGGTATGCCCTGAAGTGTCCGCCGCTATCGTTGACAATTTCAAGCACGACATTATCGTCTGAATCGGTAGCGGTTGCGGTGTTCGTGTTGCCATCATACGTTACCGATTTAAAAATGCCCGGAACTGCGTTTTCTTGCATCCATGCCGCAAAGTCTGCGAGAGATGTTACTTGCGCTCTTGTGATACTCATTCTTCTACCTCCTCCGTTTTACTTACAAATCCAGCGTTCACACCGTCATAAATCATAGTTGCATCTCCGACACGAACGCCGCTGCCGCCGACAGCTTCGTCAATTTTTCGCCAATTCGCCGTGATTGTGTCCCACGATACGTAATCCGTCTTATCAAGCTGTAATCCAAGTTTCAAGTGTTCAGTATATGTGATTCCCATTTATCGCACCTCCTGTTCAGGTTCAACTTGCATTGACCTGTTCACTTCTGTTGCAATATAGTCGCTGTCAATTTCGGCATTTATATTCGGTTCAAACTGTTCAATCCTAATGCTTTCAAACTGTTCAACCGTAAGCAATTCAATGTCACATATTCTCATGTCAAGCGTAACGGTTTCCGGATCAAGCGTCATAAGCTGCAAATCCGCTTTCCACGCGCCGTTAAATGACGCTGAAATAGATGTTATAATTGCAACTGATACATCCTTTCCGTTCGGGACAACGACAATATCGAACAGGTCAACTGCCGGATTGAATCGGCATTTCGCTTTGAATCTGCGTCTGCCTTTAGTAAGCATTGCGTAAGCGTAGAAAACAAGGTCATTTTGCGCTGCGAAATCATCAAGTATCGGAATATTCATTGTTTGGTCGCCGCCGATTTTGTCGCCTTCAAAGTCTGTTCCGGTTGACGTTTGACCGTGATTTGAGAACAGTGTCACGTTTCCGATCTTATCTGCATATTCAACAGTGAGCGGAGAATACTGGAATTTATTTGATAAAACATAGTGTTCCGTCACATGACCAATTTGCTCGATATGGATTCTTCCTTCACGATCTACGTAAAGAATGCATCTGCAAGCCGCCGCGATAAGTTGCAGCACTTCTGCAAGGCTGTAACTGTCTTGACCATATCGCAAGTCGATTGTAATGCTTTTCAGCAATGTTTTGCTGCATACAAGCGCGATTTCGCTTGCCGGAACACCTTTACTCTGTTCGGCTTGTGTAACCGCTTCGACCGCAATGTCATATGCGTTATTACTTGACGCTACAGATTGCTGAAACTTTTCCGTCATGAATCCTAGAACAGTTTGCGCCGTGAATTGGTATCTGTCATTTCGTGAGCCTTTTTTGACACTTGAAATGTAATACGTACCGCCGCTGACAGAATCATATGCAGTCCTTTCAGGATTCATAAATCCTTCCAAGACTTTTACAAGCGCATTCTCATAAACACTTGCATCTGCTTCGTCATAGTCAAGCAGATTATTTGAGTTACGTGCTGTGAATATGATTTTATCTTGCGTGAGCGTTCCGGATAAAGCATCTCCATTCTTAATGTGATTGAATGAAATCAAATCATCATCAGAAATAAAAGGCGTTCTTCCGTCCGCTCTTTCAATGGTAATCGTCACGCTTGCTTGTCTCGTAAACAAAGCGCGATTAGTTTCATCAAAATCATTCGTAGTCGGTTGCATAATCACACCTCAATTAGCGACATTGATGCGCCAAGATAGCCACGCGGCAATCCAATCAATGACGGATCAGGCGCATTCTCGCTGTTGTAGACAAGGAATGAACCGGATGAATTTCTATCCGAAACATACATTGTTCTCGTTTCAAGCGCACCGGAAGTCTGGTTGAAGAACGTTACATTCCGCACGAAATCGCCTCCGTATGCAGGTTCAAACTGCTGCAAGATAGAAGCCCAGTCCTGCGGTGTCAGGAAGTTCCATTTCATGCTGATTTTTGCCACATCATGCCGGATAACAGTACCAATCATCACGCCGTCCGTATTTCTTGCGCTGTCAACGATTGTCGCTGTGTTGCCGATATATTCCGAGGGAGTAGGCACAGCAAAGCCTACATCCCCCTCTCTCAAAGGTTCGATATAAACAAGGTTTGCCATACCCACTCCCCCAGTCTTTTACGTATATACAACCGTGCCGAAAATATCCGCACCGTTGCTGTTCATTTGCTCTTGAACCTGTGTTGTCAGTTCCTTGCGGTCAAGATAAATGTGATTCTGAATGACCTTTTCAGTCTGATTCTGTTGTGCCATTGCCTGCGATACAGCGCGGTATACGCCGTCCGAAACAGCCTGAACGATTTGCTGATTGTTCATGACAGCCGATCTGCCGCCATACTGTGCGACTAACTCCGGTCCAGCTTCTCTTGCAAGGAACAACTGACCGGAATCAACCATGCCGCCACTTGCAAGGCGAGGTAGTTGCAGATAGTCCATGCTCCATGATATTCCGCCTATTGAAATGTCCGTAACCTTTTCAAATGCAGTTCGTGCAGGTCCAGTCAGACTATTGATACCGTTTAGTATTTTCGCAATCATATCAATAGCGCCGTTTGCAACCGTTTCAAGCGCGTTCAGGATTGCATTGGCAGGCGTTTTAATGCCGTTGTAAATGTTATCAAACGCATTTGTAATAGTGCTCTTTATGTCCGTGAATACCGAAACAAATGCATTCTTTATGTCATTCAGTATTTTGTGAACGCCGCCCGTTCCGTTTTCGCCGATAATGCCACGGAAGAAATCGAGAATATTGTCTCTGAACGATGCAGCCGCTTTGAAAATGTCAAAGTTCGTAAAGAAGTTCTTGACTGTATCTGTCAGGTCATTGATCTTTCCGGAAACATCACTCTTGACTTGCTCAAATGTATTTCCTACATTCGTTTTGATTTCAACAAACCGCGATATGAAACTTGTTGAAAAGTCAAGTGCTTTGCCCTTCATGTTTTCCCATGACAGAGTATCACCGAACCAGTTCTTAACGCTCTCCCATGTATCAAACGCTTTTTCACCGATACCGCTAAAGAAGTTATCCCACGATTCGGCAAAGTTTGATACGTTCGTTCTAAGCGCATCCCAACCGGAAGAAAGTGACGATTTCACAGAATCCCATGTTTTCGTTACCTTCTGTTTCATCTTGTCGAACGAGCCGGGGATTGTCACATTGAACAGATCGTATGCGGATTCTCCAAATTCCTCTGCCGTGGTAATCATGTCACGAATAAGCTGTGCGATAGCGGAATTTTTAATCGCTTCTTCGATTTGGTCTATTCCGTCCTTATACATGTTTACAAGTTCCGTCCAGCCTTCCTCAATGTCTGAATCGGCTGTCGTTAAACTTGCGAGGTTAAACATGATACGCGATTCAGCATCTTTATTGAAATAATCATAAATGCTTTCTCCGAACTTAGCCATTGCGCCGTCATCCGGATTGATCGCATCCCAGAGTCCCTTTTCTCCGAAGCTCTGTAATGTTTCGTTAAGGCTCTCATACCATGTTGTACCGTCTTTGTCAAAATCAAAGAATTTGCGTATCTTTTCATTTGCCTTTTCCAGCGACAAAGCGGATTGATCGCTTGCCTCACCGCCTGAATTGATAGCCAAAATAGCAGATAAGCCGCTCGTAAGACCTGTGATATTTGAAAATGTGAATCCTGCAATTTCTCCGAGTTTATCAACAGCCCACGAAAGAGCGGGTTCAAGCAAATCAAGCGCTGTGTTCAAAACAGTTACAGCATCCGAAAGAACGCCGAAAGCAGCAGGCACAGCATCTTCGATAACGAACTTCCCGAGTGGGAGCAGAACCTTATCGAACAATCCTTTGAGGATCTGCATAGCACCGGATTCCGGAGCCGTCAATTTCTCAATCGCATCAAATAGACTTCCAAGTGATTCAAGCAGCGGATTCCAGTCTAGATTTTTAGCCCATTCACGGATAGAAGACCAGATATCGCGGAACACCGTCAACAGATTGTTAGCGATATTCCAGACAGACTGAATTATCTTTGTTCCCTTGTCGTTTTCCTGCCACGCTTCACGGATTTTCTTTGCCAGCGCACCGAATGTGCCGACAATTTCCTGCGTGATTTGCAGGATCAGTTCAAGCGTTTTCTGCCCTGTGCCGTTCATCCAGACTGTTCGGAAACTTTCACCGACCGCGCCGATCAGTTCAAGAATCTCTTTCCATGTGTTCTTGATTGTCCGGATTGTGTTGTCGCCTTCCGCGTCCCATGCCAGCTTGACGGGAATCAAGAAGTCTGGAATATTGTTTTGCCATGTCGCACTTGTCTGCATCTCTTTGAACATGCGCGAATAATCGTCCATGTCAAAGGCTTTTGCTTTCACTCCGGCAGATGCAGGTTCAATGACGTTCAGTTCATCGAAACCGAGCATCGTGGATTTGAGTTTCTTTGCAGACTTTTCTGCATCATCAAGCGCATCCTGCCACGTCGTAGGATATTTGACAGCCGCAGTCCATGTGCTTTGCTTTGTAAGTACAGCGGTCAGTTCATTGAACTTATTGATAAGGTCAACAATGTGATCGACCGCCTTGTCAATCATCGGCACAAGGTAATTCGTCAGCGGAGCAGTAGCAGCACCAATGCTATTTTTTAGGTACAGAGCAGCAGTTGCCGCCTTATCCATTGACGGCGCAAAGTCTGTTCCGACCGCCTGCGAATAGTAGTAAAGGTTTTTGCGTCCTTCCTCAAATCCTTCCGTAACAGCTTTGATTGCCGTTCGGATAGCGCGGTACATTGCAATGCGCTTGATAGATGCAAGGAACTGCCCGGCTTTTGCAGCAGCGTTTTTGAACTTATTGGCGACAGTTGTCAGCGGTGCAAATACAGCTTTCAAGGTGAACTTGGCTACCACTTTCCCGATAGATGCAAATGCGCCTGCAATAGCCCTGACAGAATCCGAAAGTTTTGAAGAAGAATCTGAAACATTTTCTTCCATTTCCTCAAACTCATTGGATGTATCTTCGCAAAAATCATCAATTACCGTTTGAGTTTCTTTCGCAGCATCGCCAATATCCTTAATATTTTCATCCGCATTGGTATCGGTTGTATCAGCAGTCCGGCGCGTTTTCTTTGACGCAAGACTTGTAACGCCTGTGCTGATAGAATCAACCATTCTTTGCATGTTTTCAAGACTCTCTGTCAAGCCCTGAATTTCCTCGCTGCTTGCGCCGAATGATACGCGCACATTATCCGGCAGATCAGCAAGAGCCTTGTTCATTCGCTTGAATCCGCTGAAATCCACATCGTTCAGGATTTCCGCAGCTCTTGCAACTCTTGCAATGCCTTGCGAAAATGCGCCGCCAAGAATGTTCTCATTCAGCCGTTCGATCGAATCCTGCCATTGCGTAGTAGCTTCAACCAGATTGAAGAAGCCCTTGCCGACCTCAATGTTATTGAGCGTTGAAAGCGATTCTGCAATGCTCTGGACCGCGCCTGTGAAGTTGCTTGCGTCGCTGATATTATTAAGTCGCTCAATCGCATCTTTCAGGTTATCAAGATTCGTTTCAAACGTCTTGCCGACTTTAAGACCACGGATATTCTCTGTGATCTCTTTCAGCCCGGCAGTTGCTTCTTTCAGCACATTGATTGAAGCCGCAACGTCAGATGCAGCACTAAGATTCGGAACGTTACCGATCTTGTCAAACGCTTCTGTAATGCTGTCAGCGGCGCGTGAGATGCTTGCTGTTCTGATTCCTTTAAGACTGCCAAGAGCGATTGACAGCCCGTTCAGACTGTTTGCAACGCTCGGTGTAGCCTTGCCAAGAGATTCAAGTGAAGCCGCAAGTTTATTGATATGATCTGCCGCATCGGATGAATCAGCACTAATGTTAATTTCAAGTCTATCAATCTCGCCAGCCATTCACTCGCCTCCTTATTTTTCCTGTCCTTTCATGAACCATTCAAGTGCTTCTTGCCGTTTCCGTTCGTGTTCAGCAGCCTTTTCACGCTCTGTAAAGGCGAACGGATATTTCGTGTATCCTTCCGGCTTGCTGCCTTTCTTATTCCAGAAAGCCATTGCAAGTGCTTGACTAACTGCATTATGGAAGTACAAGCCCTGAATCCACATTTCGTAATTGCGGTTTTCGCGCCTGTATTCCTCTGCATCCATATAAGCAGCGGCAATCCACGCTGATTCATGCCAGAACTCATTGTAAGAACAGCCGAGCGACAAATAGTATGGGAACATCTTTGCGTATAGTTCCTCGTTCGTCATACTCGGCTGATTGTTTTCTGATTCAGTATCAGCCGTCACAGGCTGATTTTCACGTTTTTTGGTTCACCGTCATCCTT
>JAEIGA010016732.1_pt1 | contig 11149 bp, 20 predicted proteins | sample 9270691 | NCBI WGS metagenome assembly JAEIGA01 (sample SAMN17057246, study PRJNA624740) | gut metagenome | biome: biome; isolation source: fecal sample | host: Bos grunniens | place: China: Xizang | collected 2019 | reverse complement strand
TTAATTCGTTCCTTTATTAATCGTTTTTGTAGTTTCTCTTTAATTATATCACCATGACAACGTAATGGTGCACAATAACACTCTAAATATACGTCTATACCGTTCTTGTATTTCTCATATATTTCGTCAATTAATTTTTTGTATTCAATATTTCCACTATACATTACATCGAAGTAATGATCATATAATTCTATTGCTTCGTCTCGTGTTCTAACTACGTATGAAGCAAGCGTTGTTTTATCCTTAATATGGGTATAAGGATTACCTAAAATAGAAGGTCTTCCTATAAAATAATTATTTGGACCTTCGTGTGTTTCTTTTGTTCTGTTATAAACATGTATCATGTGATAAATATACAAAAAAATATGTATTGATTTATTGGAAATATTTTTTATTTTTTAAATAAAAAACAAATGTATACAAGAGAAGAATTATTACAAAAAATACAAGAAAATGATAAAACTCAGGATGAAATGGTAACCTTATTTATCGAATTATCATATACATTTGATAAAGAGGAAGAATACGGAGAAGCATTAAAATACGCTTCATTAGCAACAATTGTCAGTGATGTTCCAAGGGCAGACGCCTGTTGTCGTATAGGTGATTTATATGCTATTAATAGACAAACGAAATGGGCAAAAATGTGGTATACTAATTCCATTCAAAATGTTTCAAATGAAATTGATAGTTTATTTTACACATGGTTGCCATTACAAAAAATGTGTCAAATGTTAATGATGGAAGGTAATTTTAAAGAAGCATTAAAATATGTAGAGTCAGCACTTATTTTCAATCCTGATGATGAAGAATGTTGTAATATGAAACAAGCAATTGAAAACTTTTTAAAAGAATAAAGTATTTATTAATATAAATTAAATGTAATATGATAAACGAAAATCAAAAGAAAATATTAAAAAAAACCATTAAAAATATGATTTATGAAATGATAGAAGAAAATGGTTTTTATGAATCTGATAATAACCCAAATAAATCAAATGATAAAAATATAAAACAAATGCGTGAAGAAGTTATGCAATGGTTGTCTAATGACCACGTAAAAAATTCTGAAATCGCATATGATTTATGGCCTGATATGGATGAAGACGAAGCAAGAAGTCTTTTTACTAAAAAAGCGTTAGGAAAGGATTCAAACGGAAATCAATATTCATTTGAAGATAATGAAATTGTTACATTATTTAATATGATGACAAATAATTACTAAAATAAAAAACTACACTAAAAAGTGTAGTTTTTTTTATTATAAGTATTATAATGTTATTCTGCAATATTTGCAATTTTAACCATAAACTCTTCAGGGTTTTTATCATACTCCTGTTTCATATAACGAATAGATTCTGTTTTGATTTTATTGAAAACCGCTTCAGAAATATTATATTCTAGACACATATCTCCTACTGTTTTAGATTCAGTTCCAATGCCAAATAATTTTTTCATGAAAACTTGACGTTTAGAAGAAAGTAGGTCTAATAATGAATCTACCATAATAATCGACTCATCATCGTTAGACTTATCAACTTCACTATCAAATTCATTGTTTTCTGCTGTTTTCAATGCAAACTCTGATACTTCTTCAATAGTTGTATCCGAATCGTCACAATCATTAATTGAAGTTATTTCTAATTCATACAAATCACTAAGGTTAACAACTTCAATGTTATATTCTTCAAACAAAATATCAGCAATTTCATTTGGATAAGGATAGCGTCCATTCATTGAAAAGAACTTATTCTTAATTTTATCCACCTTATTACCATATTTTGTATTATTACTCTTAACAATACAGTCTCGTTGATTATTCATATATGAATTCATCGCTCGTCTAATATACCATACAGCAAATGTAATAAATTTATATCCCTTGGTATAATCAAATGCATCTATTGCTTCCATAATACCAATATTACCCTCGCTTACATAATCCATGATATCTTCTTCATTGCGAGCATATATTTTTGCTTGAGAATAGATAAAACGTTGATTCGCTAAAATAATTGCTTCACGTGCTTGCATGTCACCGTCTACATATCTACGAAACATTTCTTTCTCTTCATCTGCACTCAATACCCCATATTTTCGAATATCTACAAGATATTTGTTAATAACTTCTGTTTCTGTGATAAATTTTACTTGTTTTTCGTTGCTCATACTATTTTTCCTTTAAAGTTTTAATTGTTTATACTGCAATTATAAAATTTTATTTTTTTTTATTTTGTTTACGATCATCAAAACTAACCGTTAACCAAACGTTATAAATATACTGCAATTATAAAATTTTATTTTTTAAATTTTTATTTACGATCAACAAAACCCACCGTTATGCAGTGGGTTCTAATGTTATACAAATAATTCTTCAAAACGTTTTTTGACTTCACCACTTAAAGTCCAATATTTACACTTGCTCTTTGGTTTCTTTAATGGTAATGGTGCAATATCCATATTAATTAACTTGTATGCTTCTGTAACAGCAGAAGCTGCTTCTTTCATTTTTGTTAATACGGTATTCTTATTTTCTTCATTTTGGCAAACATAACCACCTGATATCATTTCACAGTGTTGGCAGTTTACACACATTTTTTTAAATTGATGATGTTCTAATGAAGTTTTTCCTTCTTCTAAATCTTCGCCACAAAAAACACAAATGTTTGATTTTGGTGCGATTGTATTAGCCATTTCAATAATTTCTTTACTTACTGTTGCTTTTTCAACAGGTGAAGTTGTAGTTGCTGTTCCTTCCATTGTTTCTAAATTTTTGTTATTAGTTTCCATATTATTCTTTTCTCCAAATTAATTCATTATGTTTACTAACATAGGTCCCTGGTGTAATACCTCCCCTATAACAAAATTGATGTACTATTTGTTCGATATAATGAAGATTTTCAACTATATACCCATGAGTTTCCCACATATAATCTTCGATTTCTGGTGGAAATACAGGTCCCGTCGACAATTCTTCTGAATTTTCAATACGTTTGTCATACAAACCTAAAATTCTTGATACATCTTCAAAAATAAAGTTTCCTCCGTACAAACTATTCATATCAAGAGCATAGAATACTTGTTTGTCGGTGCTGTCATCGTCTATTTGTTTGAATTCACCAAATTGTAAACATGATATAAGTTTAATCATGTCTTCTGTTAATGTTACCTTTAATTTCATTTTTTAAAAATATATTCCTTTTTTTTGTTCTTCTTCTAAAAGAACTTTCTTATTTTTATATTCTTCTTTTGTGTATAATTTATTTTTATAATCTGTTTTTAAGGTTAAAAACTTTTTATAATAATAAAGATTAAAATCTATAATATCTTTTGTATATATTGTTACATCTACATTTAATGTTTTAAATATATCAAAAAATATATTTTCATTACAAGGTGGAACAAAAGCAAGTCTACTATTATTATACGTTTTTTCAATGACTTTAGAACATTCGTCTAATAATTTTAATGAAATTTCTCTACCTTTATAAACATAACATATTAAAAAGGTCATGTTTTTAGTCTTAATTTCATTAACTTTACCTAATTTTCTTGTGTCTCCGTATCCACTTTTAATTTCTATTTTTTTTAAATCAGGAAAATTAATGTCAACATATTTCAAAAATCCCTTATTCATTGAATTATTTATGTCCATCCATAATATAATTCCTTCATACTTGTATATGTTTTCAATTAAATTTTCACTATCATTGACTGTAATCATTTTTTAATACATATTGAAATTCTATATTCCCAACATTTACGTTTATTTGATCATATTCTTCATTTTCGTTATCCGTATGTTGAGTATCATTTTGACGTAACATTTCATTAATAGTTTTCATGCGTTCTTTTGTTAAAATTTCAACTTGTATTTTAAGAGGAATTTCTCCATATCCCTCACGTTCTAAAACGTTTTGAATATTAAACAAATCTTCTATTGTCAAAATGGTTTTCATAATATGCTAAATAAACGTTTAAAAAATTTTGTTATTTTACTTTCTTTTTTATTTTCTTCAATAATTCTATCTTGTTCTTCAAAAAAACGTGGTATTGCTTCTTTTATAAAATCAGCATAATTATTTTTTGAATTACTTTCTGCTTCTGAGAAATCTTGCCAATTTTTATTTATTTCGTTAATTTCTCTATCTATTTGATCTTTATAGTTCATCGTTTAAATCAATTGTATCTTCTTCAATTGTAATATAATCTTCATTTGTTGGTGTTGATTTATCAATAAAATCGTCTATATTCCATAAAAACCTACATACGGCACCTGTTAAACATCCATCAAATAGTGCAACAATAAAACACATATACCATGGCCAATACATTGCGTCAAATATCATATTAAATGGTGTAATACCAAAGTTTGGTAATAAAAACCAATTCAATAAAGACATAATAATACCTAAATTAGTAGGGAAACATAGCATACATTTAAATAACATACCAAAATTATCGCTTATTTCTTCTGCCCATAATCTTAGTCTAAAAAATACATTAAATGGTCCTATTCCCTGTGTCACAATAACACTGAAACCATATGACATTAAAATATAACAAACTAAAATAAACCAATTCATGTTATTCTACGATTTTTTCTGCCAACTCTAATATTGAACTTGTTTTTTCTGAAGAGGAATTACATGTTTCATTTAAATTGTTCACAGCAACTGTTTCTTCAATTACATCTTCAATAGTATCTTCAACGATACATTCTGAGTTAATTATTTTTTCAACTTTTTGTTTCGTTTTCTTTGTTTGTTTTGTTTTTTGGTCACTTTGCTTACTAATAAACTCAAACTTTAAATTTTGTAAATCTTCTAATGAACTGTTTAGAAATAGTTCAGAAAGTTCTTTTGCTTTTTGTTTCAATAATGCTGACTTTGCCTCCATTTCCTTGTTAACACTAATAATGGTATTAACACATTTGAAAATTTCTTCATAACCATTCTCAAATTGATCAACGAAATAAACACCATCTTGCATATTACGGACTTCACACGTAAAATCTTTTAACAATCCATCTGACAACCCAAGTATCCATCCGTCAGGAAACTTTACTATCAATACTATATTATCAAGAGTAACTGTTAGTCCTTTGAAATACTCTCTAATTTTTTCAATTTGTTTTTTCATATTTTAAAATAACTGAAATCCTGTTGCAATTATTGTTATTATATAAGAAATAGAAACTCCTAACATCAATTTCTTCCATAAAGGTTTTTCTAAACGTTCAGATCTTATAAATGCGCCAATAAAATCAATAAAATTTGATACGACATTTAAGCATGCAAAAACCAATAAAAACACCATAATTTTTGTAATTATAATCATATTTTTGTTTTTCTTTAAATATACAAAAAAAATCCTCAAAATCAATAGACTTTGAGGAATGTTTTACCATGAAAAAATTCTGTATTCAGCACCAATACCAATGTACGGACCGTAGTCAAACTGTCGGCGCACTAAACCATATTGAGCACCAAATCCAAACTGTATACCGATACTAAATTTATCTTTATTTTGTTGTTTTAAAAATGCTTTTTTATCAACGAGTGCACCTTCTATACTTGTTAAGTTGACATTAGGGTTGTCGCTCGTAACAAAAATTTTCCAATCTTGTGTTAGACCAACTTTCAATTTTAATGGTACGGTATTTTCTGTTATCGTTGTAAATGATTTATGATTTTCGTCAACGTCAGTATATCCACATATAGTGTAATACTCTGTATCTTTCATAAATGAATATCTATATGATAAAGAATCGGTTGTTGTAACAGTATTTTCTATATATATTGTATCTGTTTTTATTGTTCCTTCTAATTTTGAAATATATAATAATTTAGAATTTAACTTCTTTTCTAAATCTTTAACTTCTTGTTGTGAAATTTGAAGATATTTTTCTAACTCTTGTTTCTCTAAAACTAATGATTGATTATACTGTAGTAATTCACCATTTTTAAGTTCTTTACTTGTTATTGTGTCTGTTAACGCTTCGATATTATTATTAGCAATATCTAATTTATTGTTTTTGGTTGTTGCATAAATTATTGTAAGTGATAAAACTATTAAAAGTACACCAATAATTATTAAACCTATTTTCTCTCTTTTACTTAAATTCATGATATAACTATTTTTTTATAAATATATTAATAAAAAACAAAAAACTCCCAAATTGGGAGTTTTTTAATACTTATATATTTTTTCATTCAATTGTTGATGCGTCTAAATAAGGTGTTATAGCAGTAATATATTTATGCATTATACTATTCACGCAGTCTTTTTCTGTGTTTGGTTTTTCTTTAAAAGATAATGCTAAATAACCTATTGGTTCTAATTTTGAACCATAAATCATCATCATCGCACAATATTTATAATCATTACTTTCCATGCGCAATGATAGTTTTTTATCTATCACTTTCAACTCGTCAATTGTTCCAACGAAAAAGGTGTTTCTATGTAAATATAATGCATGTGGAGAATCTGTCAATGGCATATCAACATAATTATACATACTATGGTCTGTGTTATTGTTGCTAAATGTTAAATCTGCAAATTGCCATTGTAAACCTGTTGAATTGCTTTTACCATTATGATACTCCATGATAAATACTCGATTAGCACCCGTTTCTATTGCTAAACTATTTAAATAGTTAACAATAATAGGTGTTGATTTCATTCTGAATTCAACAGATTTTTGATGATCTTCGTCTAATTTCTTTTTGTAACTATCAAAAATAAAACCTTGACTTATTGCTGTATAAAAAAAGATAAATGTTAAAAAATATAATCCACCAAATAACCACCATCCCCAATTATTCTTGAAATGGTCAATAAATGTAATACCGTGTTTTGAAGCTTTTTCCATTTTTTAATACATTGGTTTAATAATTATTATTTTTGACGTGTTGCTTTAAAAATGTTATTACAGTCTTCATTCTCAGTTTGTTTAAAACTTCTAACTGATTCATTCATACCATTACCTTTTTTATATTCCATTAACTCAAAGATACGACCAACTTGCTCGTTAACAAGTTCTTTATTAGAATAACTTTTTATATTAGTTTCAATGAAACCTGTTGAACTTTTTTCACATTCAACAATATATTCATTACCTACCATATCCTTCATGTGTATGATTTGACCAACCTTTTTATATTCTTCAGGTATACGAGATAACATATATGATTCATTGATGAATTTAGTATGTTTAAACACTAATCTCTTAGGTTTTAATGTTGTTTCGTACATAGCATTCTTTTCTTCTTTTGGAAGATTTTTAGATACTAAACCTGAATGTGCTAAGTCCTCTTTTTCTTTAGTTAATTTATCACCTGATTTAGTCAATTGATTGAAAATGCGTGAATTATCATCAAACTCTGCTGCCTTTTCAATACCATTTTTTTCTTCCATAGTAGAAGTATATCCTTTTGCCTGAGCCTTAACTTTATCCTTAAAATTCTTATCAGGTTCAGTTCTTGGGTTGTAATCAAGTGTAGTTCTATTAGCGTCTGTTTTGTCTGCTAATTTCTCTTTTTTTGGTTCTTTTAACCCACCGTCGAAATCTTTGGCCTTTTTTTCTGCATCCTTATATGCTTGTTCATTGTTTTTCTTGTTATCATTTTCAACGTTAACGCCAAGCATTGGATTAAATTCAGATTTTGCCTCTGAAATCATACGTTTTAAATCTTTTACTAAGAACGTTCTTTGTTCCATACTATATTATTTTATAAAATTGTTAAAAAATTATTTTCACGTGAATTTTTTTATGTTTTACAACAACTTTTCTTTTTTATTTATAAATACTAGTTAAAATTAAAAAATCCTTGTTTTTACCAAGGATTTTTATATTTTGTATAACCTCCACCATTAAAGGAGAATAAATCCGCCATTATCATCTGTTCTTTAAGTTTTAATATTCGTGTCGGATTGGTTTCTTTGTCTATTTTTTTCTTAATATTATTAACTCTCTCCTTTAATGCATTATCTATTTCTGTTTTATATGGTTTCATAACTATTTTAATCTTTTACAACTAAAACCTGGTTTTCTGTCAGCAGTTGCTTTATCAATAAAAGCAGGGGCGTCATATGCTATGTCACCAACTGTACAACATCCTGTTGTTTCGTCAATAACACCTTGTTTTTTTAGGATATAATTCATTTGTTCCTCGGTTAATTTAATTCTACGTGTTCCCATGTGTTCATTTAAATTTTTTCCTAAAACTTCTTCAGGTTTAGGTTCCTTATTATTTTTCTTTTTTCTTGTTGATAAGTAAGAAGGTCTATATTGTATTCCTCCGAATGGTACGGTATATTGTCCACCTACACCATCACAATTTGTTGCACCACCATTACTTGAAGCACCTTCACATCCACCATCACATTCCGTAATTACTTCCTTACCAAAATAATCGTTATATAATTTTTTTATTTTATCATTATAACCATTTCTGATAATAGTGTATTTAACGTAATATTTTGCTTTTTTTTCTTCTGAATTAGTTGAATCTTTTATCGTTTCTTTTCGTTTTAATATATTACGTTTAATAAGTATTCTTATTAATTTTTCTTTATTAAAATCATTATCAACTAAAAACTTACTTGGTTTTGCTGTTGTTGGTTTAACAATTAATTTTGATAAAAAATCTTGAATATTTGACGAAAATTGATAATATGTTACTTCTTTTTTATTATTTGGCATATCATTTAACTAAATTTTTAAATAAACTATTATGTTGGAACATTACTTTAAAAAAATCAGTTAAAACGTCAGCAACGATTTTTCTAATTTCTTTCTCAGCGTCCTTATCTTTTTTTAAAATATCAATAACATCTGTTTTTTTTAATTCTTCGGATATAAGATGTGCTATTTTATGTTCATTTATCATATTTTTAGATATCATTATATAATATAAATACCTAATATAAAATAAAAAAGCGTTGATTTTTGTCAACGCTTTTAAATTAATCTTCTTCTTTTCCTAATTTATCTAATAAATCTCCTGCTGCAAACCATTCGTCCTTCCAATTTTCATAAAAACCTTTCATTTTATTTAATGTTGTTATGGTTTCTTCTGTTAAAGATAATCCTTCTACAAAAATATAAGGTGCACCTGTAACATCATTTAAAGAAAATTGAAATTTCAAATCTGCTAAACTTGGAATACTTCCACTAAAAACTAAATTACCTGTTTTAGGAAAGAACACAAGTGGATTAGATTTTGGATTTTCAGCATTTTCGGTACTAAACTTAGCGCCACCATGTACTGCTTGCTTAAAACTTGCAATTTGATTACGCAATACATTTTGTCCAAATTTAGGGTCATTAGTTATTGCAATAGCATCTTCGTCCGTTTTTTCTTCTGTTAATATCATTTTCTTCTTTTTAAGTACTGGTTTTGCCATTTCCTTAATTTGAGAAATCATGCCTTTTGCAACATCATATTCATTTAACGTTTTTTTCATATATTCATTTAATTAATATCCAGAATGTGAACCGTTCCACCAATCACCAAAGTCTTTAATATCAGGTAAATTACTTTTTAAATACTTCGCTTGTCTTTCTGCTTTTGCTTCAAGTTCTTTTAAAGTCTTAGATATAGTTTCTTCAGCATTCGTTACCTTTTCTAATTCTTTTTGTAATGCTTCTTGCATATTAGAAGGATCTTTTGCTATGTTTTCTAAACGTGCATCTTTATCTTTAAATTCTTCTGCAATATCTTGAATCTCCTCTGGTAATTCAACTGTTGGGATTTGAACTTCTTCCATTATTTTTTTTGTGGTTTCTTCAATTTCTGCTTCAACTTTTTGAAGTATCTCTTCAACCATTTCTTCTTTCTTTTCCTCAAGAATTTCATCAACTGTTTGTTCTGTGACTTGCTCTACTGTTTGTTCAACAATAGTTTCTTGTTGTTTTGCTGTTTTTTTTGCCATAATTTTCTTTTTATTTATAAATACTTTATTTTGTTTTTTTTATAAGTATGAACTTTCAATTAACATTGCTTCACTACGCATTTTTACCATCGCTTTTTCAATAATTTGTCTAACACGTTCTCTTGTTAAACCATATTCTTTACCTATATCTTCTAATGTTAATTTTTCTTTATAATTAATTCCATAATACCGATAAACCATATCTCGTTCTCGTTCTGAAATTTGAGAAGTTATTCTTTCGACTAAATATTTATCATTTTTGTCTTTAATGTTTTGTTCATTCTCTATTATAAAAGAATTAATATAAAAATCTTCATTGTCAATATTTTCATCACAAAAATCCGAATTTTCGTTATACTCTAACGGTAAATCTTCTTTTTTCATTCGATTTTGTTTTTCTAATGCTGCTTGCATTCTTTGAATTATCCACCACTTAGAATAAGATATTAATTTCACGTTTTGTTTAATATCATATTTTTCTATTGCATCAAGTAGACCACTATTTGCTTCTGAAATTAATTCACCAAAACTTAATCCTTTATTTCTATATACATTTGCTAATTTGCAAGCATATTTGAGATTACTCTCAATAAGTTTGTTTCTTGCATTTAAATCATTACGTAATTTATATGCAAGTAATAATTGTCTTTCTTCTTCTTTTTTAAGCGGTTTAAAATTCTTTAAACTAGTTAGATATTGTTGTACACATTCATTTATATCTAATTCTTGTTCATTATTCATTAATTTAAAAGGTTAAACTTACTTATTTTCATTAATACATAGTTTTATCAATAACATTTTGTGAAATTGTACTAATATTTTTTTCTTTTTTCACAGAAATAATTGAATTTGCCCATTCTTTATATACTGAGTTGTGAGTAATAAATAAAATACATTGATAATCAGATACTATCTTATCATACAATAATTTTACTTTATCATAATTTTCTTCCGATACACCACCAAGTACCTCGTCAAAAACAACAAATGAAGGTTTACTAAATGTTGAAATTTTGCTTAAAACACTTCTCAATGCTAAACTTGCTACTGTTTGTTCAAAACCTGAACCAGAAGCCAAGTTAGAATATATATCGTCATGAATTAAATAAAAGGCAACACTATTATCAGTATCAATTTTAACCTCAACATCAAAATCACAGACGCCATTTAGAATACGCTTCAATTCACCATTAACCAATGGCAGTGCTTT
>JAEIGA010016731.1_pt1 | contig 11149 bp, 6 predicted proteins | sample 9270691 | NCBI WGS metagenome assembly JAEIGA01 (sample SAMN17057246, study PRJNA624740) | gut metagenome | biome: biome; isolation source: fecal sample | host: Bos grunniens | place: China: Xizang | collected 2019 | reverse complement strand
TTTGACCTTGCCACCTTTACAAGCATTTTTTACACATTCAGTAACAAGGATTTCTCCCTTTGGACAAAGAGCTTCCATGCGACTTGCTACATTTACAGTATCACCCCATAAATCGTAGATAAACTTGGATTTTCCAATAACCCCAGCAACAACAGGACCACAATTTATTCCAATGCGGATTTCGAAAGGAGTTCTTGCAGTTTTATTGTATTCTGCCAATTCGTCATACATTATTTGTGCAAAGTTTACGATTTTTGTGGCATAATCTTCTGTTGGTTCTGGAAGTCCACAAACTGCCATATAAGCATCCCCAATGGTTTTGATTTTTTCAATTCCACAAAGTTTTGCTTTTTCATCGAATCTAGAAAACAAACTATTCAAGGATTCAACGATTTCTTCTGGTGAAAAATCATCTGCAAGTTCTGTAAATTCTACAATATCAGCAAATAAAACTGCAACATTTTCAAATTTATCCGCAATTGTTTTATTTACGCTATTTTTTAAACGTTGGGCGATAGGTTCTGGCAAAATATTTTTTAGCAATCTATCAGAGTTATCTTTTTCGATTTCTAAGTCGATTGTCTTGATTTGAACCATAGTTTCAAGTCTAAGTTGTTCTGTCATCAAGTGATTTTCACGAACGCGAATAAATACAATTAGGAAAAATACCAATAACAAAAACACAACTAACCAAAACCAAACAGTTTGATAATAGTATGGCTGTTGGTAAATTTCAATTTCAGCAGGATTTACACTCCATAAACCATCGCTATTAGAAGCCATTACAGAAAATATATAATCCCCAGGAGCCAAGTTTGTATAAGAAACATTTCTACTAGCTGTTATTGCTGAATACTCTTCTTCAAATCCTGTTAATTGATACTTGAATCTTACTCTTTCTGAAGAAATATAACTTAATCCAGTGTACTTAATATCAATTCTCTTTGTTCCAGGTGGAATAATAATCATTTCTTCAGATGGTGAATAAACTCTATCATCAATTTTGATTGTTTCAATATGAACCAAAGGCAAGGTACTATTTGATTTTACTTTCACTGGGTCATAAACAGCGTATCCGTCAATTAATGTGAACCACAAACGACCAAGGGAATCTATCATACTTAATGAAGTGGAATTTATTCCTCCAGATGGAAGTCCATCATTTTGATTAAAAAACTTTGGATCAATGGCTTCAATTTCACCACTGGCTAAAGCATTCATATCTTCAAGACTTACGGTTGAAATACCTTTATTGCTGGTCATCCAAACTGTATGAGTATAGTCAATGAGTAATTGGAAAACAGAGTCTACCCCAAGACCATTTGAAGTATCGTAATTAAAAAACTTTTCTCCATCAAATCGGCTTATTCCAGTTCCTGTGGGAATCCAAAAAATGCCATTTTCATCTTCAAAAATCTTAAAGATTACGTTTCCTGCAAGTCCATCTTGGTTTGTTGTGTAGGATTTTATGATATCCTCGTTTCTTATGATATTTATTCCACCACCATCTGTTCCAACCCAAATATCACCTTTTGAATCTTCGTACAAACACATGATGTAGTCGTTGTTTAAGCCATCAGCTCTAAAATAGTTTTTAATTTTTCCATCAGGATAAATAAGAGAAAGACCTGTTGTAGTTCCAACCCAAAGATTTTTCTTTGAATCTTCTATACAAACCCTCACCTTGTCTCCAGCGAGTCCTTCAGCAGATGTCCAATTTGTTATTTCATCCTTTGAAAAACGCACTTGTCCCTTGGTGGAATAACAACTAACTAAAACATCTCCGTTAGAAGCAACTTCCACGTGACGAATTCTTAGTCCTTTACAAAAATCTGTTAATTCATTTTCTATTTGATTAAATTTTGAAAAACATAGAAGACCGTTATCTGAACCAACCCAAACTAAACCGGAATGATCTTCTGCAATGGCATTTACGGCAGTTGGTAAATTTATTGTTCTAAATTTACCCATGCTCATTTTTTCAATGCCACCTCTATCTGTTGCTATCCAAATATTTCCTTCCCGATCTTCGATTATTCGTTTTACGCTATTACTTGTTAAACCTTGGGCTTCAGAATAATAAAACCATTTATAATCTTTATAAAGAATTACGCCATCTTCAGTTCCAAACCACATGGCATTAGAACTATCCTTATATATACAACTAACGCTATTATTGGTTAGACCATTTTCTGCATTAAAAACTTCAGGAACTCCATCTTCCACACGAATAGCACCATTTTGTCCAAGAGCAAACCATAAAGCACCTGTTGCGTCTTGTGCAATATAATTTACATAAATATCCCCAAAGCTGTCTAAAACTTTGTATTTTTGAAATTTTCCAGATGTGTAATAATAAACACCGCCTTGTTTTGCAGTATTTAGCCAGATTCTTCCAGCAGTATCACAATACAAACTTACAGCCACTTCTTGGTCACTTTCCAAAGCTTCTAATCCCTCTGGAACTACAAATCCTTTTTTTTCTGAATAATAAACAGTTCCTGCTGCTGTTCCAATCCAAATATTTCCTTGCTTGTCCTCAGTTATTGCACGAATTGAATTGTTAGGAAGTCCATCTTCTACGGTAAACATGGTAACTTTTCCGTCTTTTATTCTTGCAAGACCACCGTCATTAGAACCAACCCATAAAACTTCATTAGAATCTTCAAAAACAGAACGAGCTGATACACAATCAAAATCAGCAACAGTATTTTTATTTAGGATTGTAAAGTCAAAACCATCATAGCGAACTAAACCATCGTAAGTTCCAATGTAAATATAGCCATCTTTTGATTGAATGATATCTGTGATTGTATTTCCAGGAAGACCGTCTGTTGTGGTTAAAATCCGACTAACGTAGTCTGAAGGAAAAACTTGGGAAAAAAGAAATTGTCCTAAAATCAAAAATAAAGATATGGCAAAAACTTTTACTATTTTCTTACGATTCATAATTTTCATGCTACTTTCCTAAACAAAAAAAATGCACACAGCAATAAAATCACCGTGTGCTTTATTGTATGCTTTACTTGATATTATACAAGTAAATCAGTCATTGTGTAAACATTTCCTTTAGAAAGCTTACCCTCTTTTAGTCCGTTAAATAGCCATTCACAAGCTCTTACTGCACCAAGTGCGAAACCTTCTCGTGAACGAGCTGTATGTGTAAGTTCAATAGTGTCAGCTGTTGAATCGAAGTAAACTGTATGAGTACCCGGTACACAACCAACTCTTGTAGAAGCCACTTGAAGTTGATGTTTTTCTGGTTTACCCGGAAAGTTTCCGTTTACAAGCTCTGTTTTGCTTTTCATATTTTCTAACACGTAGTCAGCAATTTTTAGAGCTGTTCCAGATGGACTATCAGCTTTTGTATTGTGGTGAGCTTCCCAAATAGCACAATCGTATTCATCAAAATCTGAAATTAGCTTTGAAGCTTCAGCCACGATTTTGTAGAACAGATTTACACCGATAGAATAGTTTGCAGAATAAAATAGATTACTGTTTGTTTCTTTTGTTAAAGAAGTAACAGAATCTAGTTTACTAAGCCAACCTGTTGTTCCTACAACTAGCGGGATTCCCAAAGGAAGCAAAGCTTTTATGTTGTTTTCAACTGAATCTGGATGAGTAAATTCGATAATTCCCTCTGCTCCAGATTCTTTTATAGCTTTTGCAATAGCTTCAGAATCAGAAGATTTAAAAGTTGCGTCCTCTGCATAAGGGTCACAAGTGATAACTACAGAATTACCTCGTTTTTTGGCAAAACTCTCTATCATGTGGCCCATTTTTCCGTAGCCTACAATTGCAATTTTCATTTTAGTTCGTCCCCTGCTTTTTCACCAAACAAAGCTGTATGTAAAACTTGTACAACACGGTTAACATCAACTTCATCACAAATCATACTGAAGTTAACTTTTGAAGCACCTTGGCTAATCATTTGTACGTTGATGTTTTCAGCAGCTAAAGCTTTGAAACCAGCTGCAAGAATTGCGCTAGAGCGTTTTACATCACAAATAATTGTTACGATAGCTTTTCCAGATGTTGTATTTACACCAGCAACACGTCCAATATCTTGGATTAGACCGTCTAGGTTACGTTTTGTATTTACAGTTAAAGAAACTGATACTTCACTTGTTGCAACAACATCAACAGAAATATCCCATTTTAGGAATTGATTGAAGATGTGTGCCAAGAAACCAGCTGCTCCAAGCATACGTGTTGAAACAATATCAATTAGGGTAATTCCCTTAACTGCTGTAATTGCACGTACTGGAAGTGGAACTCCTGCATGTTCTTCAACAATTAAAGTTCCTTCTGATTTGATATTATATGAGTTTTTAACACGAACTGGAGTTCCAGTTTTGCGACATGGCAACATTGAACGTGGATGTAAAACCTGTGAACCAAAATATGCAAGTTCTGAAGCTTCTTCGTAAGTTACGATTGGAACTGGACGAGCTTCTTTTACAATTCTTGGGTCTGTTGTTAGGATTCCGTCAACGTCTTTCCATGTTTGAACTTCATCTGCGCCGATAGCTGCACCTAACATTGTTGCAGTTAAATCACTACCACCACGACCTAAAGTTGTGATATAGCCATTTTTGTCCTTTGCAATAAAGCCAGTAACAATTGGAATACGTGAGTCATTTCCTGATTTATAGTCTTTTAAACACTCTGGAATTGTTTGCCAAACAGAATCAAGAAGTTCTGCTTGCATAAAGTTTGAGTCTGAGTAAAAACCAGCATCCCATGCGTCATAAAATTTTGCATCGACACCAATCTTATTGAGATAAGCACTAGCAATACGTACGCTTAATCTTTCACCGAAAGACACAAGATAGTCGCGAGTACGCTTAGTTAATTCCCGGAGCATAGAAATTCCGGTTAAGAGAATCTTTAACTCTGAAAGTAACTCATCCACATCCTTACGGTCAATATCCAAAATTTGTACCGTTTCATAGTGGAGAGCTTCCACACCAGATATATCAACCTTTCCAGCTACTGCCATATCAGCAGCTTCTAAAAGGTGATCCGTAGTGTCTCCCATAGCAGAAAGAACAACTAGAGGCTTCTTTTCTTTGTAAGCCTGAATAATAGATGCAACATGCTTTATACGTTCTGCATTAGCAACTGAAGAACCGCCGAATTTCATTACGACCATGACGTCCCCCCAGGAATTAATTAAAATGTCAAAATGGAGTATAGCAAAAAACGGGGTATGGGGCAATATTTTTTTACGAATTTTGTAAAAAATTTACAAAGTTTTTCCCATTATTCCCATTGATAGCTACCCCAAAATCTTCACCCGAATTGAACTTCCCACGGTAGTTTTATCAACTTCCACACGGTTAAAATCCCGCTGTTTTAGTTCTGACACGTGGGAAATAATTCCAACGCTGCGGTTTTCTCGAACTTCGTCTAAGGTTTGCAAAGCCCTTTCTAAAGCAGTTTCGTCAAGAGAACCAAAGCCTTCATCAATGAAAAGACTATCAAGTTGCACCCCACCCTTTTTGCTTTGAACAGTGTCTGTTAAAGCCAAAGCCAAACTCAAAGAAGCCAAGAAAGTTTCCCCACCAGAAAGAGAATCCACACTACGAGCTTTTTTTGTGTGAGAATCCACAATTTCTAAGTCTAAGCCCTTAAATCCACGATTATTTGAAGCATCCCCCAACCGTAGAGAATAACGATTTTCTGTCATATTCTTTAAGCGGCGACTGGCATAAAATGTGATTTCTTCTAAAAAAATTCCCAAATACCAAGCATCAAAAGGCGTTTTTTTCGGATTATCCCCAGATAAAGCCTTGCAAAGTTTTTCATAAACTTCAGCCTTTTCAAAAACTTCCTGTTGTTTTGCTAAGTTTTTATCATACTCGGTTTTAGCATTTTCCAATGTAGCAACTTTCACACTTTGATTTTGAAGTTTTTCCTTAAAATCAGACTTTTCAGTTTCCAAAGTTTCCTTGGATTTTGACAATTCTGCAATTTGATTTTCTGCCCTTTCCAAATCCTTTTCAGAATAATCCTTTTCTTCGGAAAGCAAGGTTTTTAAGCTGTTGATTTTTAGCTGCCAACTTTCCACAGAGTTTTTTAATTCCGATAAAAGTCTATTATCTATTACAGAATTTAAAATATCTTCTTCTGAGGCAAAGTCCGATTTTTCCAAAGATTCTAAAAAAGATTTTTCCGCAGTTTCTTTTTCAGACTTTCTAGTTTCCTTTTGTTTTTCTAAAATTTCTGTAGAAGAAATAAGTTTTTCGTATGTTGATTTTGCCCCATTATATCTTTTTTGGAAATTATCAATTTTTTCTTCCAATTCTAAAACTGTGTTTTTGCATAAATCGTATTCTTTTGCAAAAAAATCTTTGGAAACAACTTTTATATCAATTTTTTTTCCAAGATTGATGTTAGAAAGTTCTTCTTCAAGACTTTGGATTTTTGTTTTTTCAACTTCCAAAGAAGTTTTGATTTCTGGCAATTTTTCCAAAATTTCATTTAATTGACTTTGGAATTCAATCAATTTTTTTTCTGATATTTCCTTATCTTGAATAAGTTTATTCATTTTTTCAAGTTCATTTTCTATGGCGACTTTATTTTCTTCAAAAATATTGATTTCATTTTTTGAAAGAAGAGTTTTGATATTTTCAACATCACCAAAATTTACACTTGGATTGTTTTTTATAAGGGAAGAATTTTTTGTAAAAATCAAAACACTATCTGAAATTTTTTCTTCTATTTTTTTAGAAGTGGATTTTTCCAAAGCCTCATTTTGACTTTGTTGATTTTTTTGACTTTCCAAAAGTTTTTTTTGAGTCTCAAGATTTTTTTCTTGAATCTTGATTTTTTCCTCCAAAGGCTTAAAATCAACAGAAGATTTTACAATATTTGGATGATGCAAACTTCCACAAACAGGACAAGGCTCATTTTCAGCCAATTTTTCAGCAAGAATAAAAGCCAAATTTTGATTTTTACTTTCTTCAAACTGATTTTTATATTCTTCTAAAAGTTCTTCATTGGAAAGGAAAAGTTTTTCGGTTTCTAAAATTTCTCTAGTCAAATCCTTTGATTTTTCAAGATAATCTTGATTTTCAAAATATAGATTTTGCAATTCTGTAAATTTTTCCAAAGCCTCTTTTGAAAGATTTTTTTCTTCTAACAAAGCAACATAATTTTCAGTTTTTTGATTTATGGATTTTATATTTGATTCAATTTCTGTGATTTTTGGTAAAATTTCAGATTTTTCACTTTCTAATTTTTTTTCTACTGACAAAAGATTTTCAAATTTTTCCCTTGATTTTTCCAAAGTTTTAAATTTTTCATCAGCAGATTTTAGTTTTTCCTCTGTGATTTTTTCTTTTTCTAGAGTTTCAGAAAGTTCTTTTACTTGGAAATGGTCTTTTTCTGCATTGTTAAAATCAATTTCTGCATTTTTTAATTGATTTTTAGTTTCTTCCAGTTCTAAAATCAGTTGATTAAATTGATTTTCACTTTGATTTTTTGAATTCAATAATGGCAAAATATTTTCTGCTTTTTCCCCACGGGCAATTTTGTCTTTTTTTTCTAAAATCAAAGTTTCTTCTGATAAAAGATTTTTCAAATCTTCTTTGTTGGAAAGAGTTTTTTTAATTTTTGAAATTTCTTGATTTTTTTCAAAAAAGTCTTTTTCCAAATCTATAAGTTTTTTTTCTCGATTTTCAGTTTCTAAAGTCAAAGTTGAAAGTAATTTTTTTTCAGATTTTATGTCTTCTTCATAGGTTTGAGGATTAAAATCTTCTGTAATACTTTCTAATTGACGATTTAAAAGTTTTTTTTCAGAAGCAATTTCTTCGTTTTCTTTTTTTACTTTTTCAATTATTTTTGAATAATATTCTGATGGAAAAAGTTTTGCCAAAGTTTTTTGCTTTTCGCTGGATTTTTGTTTTAGAAAAGCTGCAAATTCTCCTTGAGGCAAAAGCACAATTCTAGAAAATTCATCTTCTGTAAGACCAATCAAAGAAACTATATAATTTTCCACCTCTGTTTTTTTATCATTGATAAAATTTTCTTGATTGTCTTTGGTGATTTTGTAAAGGGAAACTTTTCCATCTTGGGAAGATTTTTTTTCTTGATTTTTAGGTGGATTTCTTACAATTCGATATTTTTCACCTTTTACTTCAAAGGAAAAATCAACTTGGCAAGAATCTTCAGGAGAAGCAAAATCGCTAAAAAGTGCCTTTGGGCCAATATTACTTCTGCTTCCCGGAAGTTTTCCGTAAAGGGCATAGGTCATGGCATCAAAAATTGTGGTTTTTCCAGAACCCATTTTTCCACAAATAAGATACATTTCTCCAAGTTCAGAAAAATCCAGTGTATGTTCTCCGTAAAATGGGCCAATATTGTTTAATTTTAGTTTTAAAGGTTTCATACAATTTCCTTTTTCAGCTTTGGAAAGCTGGCAAACTTTATGAGGGGAAAAAACCCATTTTTTTCGATAAAACGGGTTTTCTCCCCTCATACTCCCCACTTTCCCAAAAGAACGACCAAAGGGAATTACATCCCTTTGGAATCCCTGTTTTTATAGATTCTTTTTTATTCTAATTTTATTTTTTTGTAAAATCAGAATAAAATATAATTTACAAATGTTAAAAATTACATTTTCTTCTCATTATTCTTCTTTTTCTAAGTCGGAGGCGATTTTTTCTAGAATTTTTACTTCTTTTTCGTATTCTGTTAAATCTTTTCCATAAATATCTTTTACAAAGGCTTCAAAAACATTTTTAATTGGTAAAGATTCTTTTTCTTCAAACATTTTTTGTTTTATTTCGTTAGAAAACTTTTGATTTCCCTCTGTTTCTTCAGATTCTGAAGCTATTCGCATTGTCATATAATTTGGGAAAAATTTTCTTAATGTGGCAGCAGCCGAATTTGGATAAACGGAATCTGTGCAAAGAAATTCGATATAATCATCTTTGAATTGTTGATATTCTGTTTTTTCCAAGAAATTTTTGAAACTGTCTTTTATGCTTCGCAATTTTCGTTTTGGATTTGCTGGGATTTTTTCGATTTTAATATCATCCTTGCCTTGAATTTCAATTTTCAAAAAGGATTTTTCGTATTTTATCTCATCAAAAGAATATGCCAAAGGTGAGCCAGAATAATAAACATTTTCTGAAACTTTTTGAGGCTTATGAATGTGTCCTAAGGCAACGTATGAAAACTTGCTAAAAATCCCTGAATCAATATTTTCGGCAGCTCCAATAAAAGTGCGTTCGGAAGAGGAAGTTTCTGCCCCCAAGGTTAAACAGTGGGAAATTAGCACTGAAGGATTTTCATTACTTGGTTCATAGGATTCTAAAACTTTTTTAATATCCGAAGCATAAACAAAGGGTAAAAGATAAAAATCGCATTTTTGCCCCGTAGAATCTTCGATTGTAATTGGCTTTTGTTTTATTAAAAATTCAATATCAGTGTTTGCGCCGATGTGAATATTATTTGTGGCTAAAAGTTTTGCAGCAAAGGAAAGACGTTTTGCAGAATCATGATTTCCAGAAATCACAAAAATCGAAAGATTTGGAGCTTTTTTATGAAGATTTGTTAGAAAATCATCAAAAATTTCCACAGCCTCTGGACTTGGAACTGCTCTATCGTAAATATCGCCGGTTAAAATCAGTGCATCATAATTTTCTGATACAAGAATATTTGTAATTTGATTTAAAATATGTTTTTGGTCTTCGATTAGGGAATATTCATAAAGGATTTTTCCAAGGTGTAAATCCCCAGTTTGTAAAATTTTCATATGAAAAATATAGTCTAAAAGTGTTAAGTCGTCTATAATGGATTTATGAAAATTTTTCGAGCAACAGTTTTAGGATATTGTATGGGCGTTCGTCGGGCTATGGAAGCCGCAGAAGAAGCTCTTGAAAAATATATTGATAAGAAAATTTTTACTTTTGGTCCCCTAATTCACAATAAACAGGCATTGCTTCCTTTAGAAGAAAAGGGGCTTGGAATTCTTGAAGAAAATGATATTGAAAGTTTAGACGAGAAAAATCCTCCTGTGGTAATAATTCGAGCCCATGGAATTTCTCCTTTTACTTTAGAAAAACTAAAATCAAAAAATTGTGTGATTGTGGATGCAACTTGCCCTTTAGTTCTTGCAAATCAAAAAAAAGCAGCTAGTTATGCAAAAGATGGTTATCAAGTGATTTTAGCTGGAGACAAAAATCATGGAGAAGTTGCAGGAATTGCAGGTTTTGCAGAATATGAAAAATCAGGTTCTTGCAATCTTGTGGAAACAGAAGAAGACGCAATTCAATTAGTGGCAAATTTGTCTGAAAATCAGCGTAATGGAAAATGGGTTTTGCTTTGCCAAACAACTTTTTCAAGCTCCGTTTTTGATAAAATTGCAAAAGTTTTAACAGAAGCAAATCTTGACTGCGTGATTTTGAAAACTATTTGCAATGCCACAAATGAACGTCAAAAATCCTTGTTGGATTTATGCAAAACGGTGGAAGGCGTAATTGTTGTGGGCGGGAAAAACTCTGCAAACACTCAGCGGCTTTATCTTTCAGCAAAGGCAAATTGCAAAATGGCTTGTCACATTGAAAAAGCAAGTGAAATCCCGGACAGTTTTTACAATCTTGAAAAAGTGGGAATCACAGCCGGAGCTTCCACCCCAGATAATGTAATCGAGGAAGTGGAAAAAAGATTGAAGAAAAATTAACAGAACCATTAAACCTTGTTATTAACACAGAATTTTGGTTAAGGTCGAATTTTAGTCTATGAAAAAATCCCCTATAAAACATCTCCGATTTTTCTGTGAATTCTTTTATCAAATTTTCTATGTGATTTTTTATCTTTTTTCTCATTTTTTTTCAAAAAACTTAAAAAATTTGTTTTCTATGCATCAATATTATATATGAAACCAAATACAAGGATGAATATTGATGTCTAATCGTAATTACAAAGATTCTGTTTTTGTAGACCTTTTTTCAAAAGATTTACATGCAAAAGAAAATTTTATTTCACTTTATAATGCTCTTCATAGAACAAACCTCCTATGATATTTGTCAATACCATGACTCCTGATTCCATGTTTTAACTAGCTACTACAAGAGCTTCTGTTGCTAATTTTTTAATAGATACAGGAGCTCTTTTTTCGTATTGTGTATTATTTTTT